>Ga0181559_10000569_pt1 | contig 34711 bp, 30 predicted proteins | sample 011ome_21_FD_133752 | JGI IMG/M metagenome (GOLD analysis project Ga0181559, IMG submission 133752) | Coastal salt marsh microbial communities from the Groves Creek Marsh, Skidaway Island, Georgia - 011508AT metaG (megahit assembly) | ecosystem: Environmental > Aquatic > Marine > Intertidal... | reverse complement strand
GAAGCGGCTTATCAGCGCAATCGTCGGGTAGAAATAGCAGACATGTAAATCAGCTTGGGTTTAACACCAGGCCAGTGAGTTTTACTGGAAGATCGGGCTAAGCCCTTAGGCTTGGCCCTTTTTTTGCCCCGGATTTTGACGGGGCGAATCGCGAAATTCAGAGTTTATGCGCTAAGGGCCTGCTTTAGCGCAGCACCGATCCGTTGTAATGCATCATCCCCTGCTTTGATGCCTCCCGCGAATGATATGAAGGCGTGTATCTGGTCCGGGTAGCACACATGCTCCACCTCAACCCCAGACTCCTCGAGGCGATCAACATAAGCCTGCCCTTCATCCCGCAGCGGATCGAAGCCTGCGGTAATAACCAGAGCTGGAGGCAAGTCGGTGAGGTCGTGGCTAAGAAATGCCAAACCAGCATCCGCTGCCTGCTGCGGTGATTCGAGATAATGCCCTCGAAACCAGCTCATACCCGCCTTGGTCAAAAAGTAACCATCGGCAAACTCATTCACGGAAGCGAAACCCATGCCAAGGTCCACTGAAGGATAGATAAGCACCTGGAATTTCGGCGCAGCGATGCCATGCGCCTTGCAGGCTTGGGTCACTGCGACGGTAAGATTGCCGCCTGCGCTGTCGCCCGCGACGGCCAAGCGCTCAGGGTCAATGTCGAGGCTGGCATGGTTTTTCAATACCCAGCGGTAGACATCGAAGCCATCCCGATGGATCTGTTTGATTTTATTGGCTGGCGCCAGTTCGTAGTCCACCGAAAGCACATGGCAGCCGCTATTGGCAGCGATATGCTGGGTCACGGTGTCATATTCGTCCACATCGCCGAGCACATAGCCACCACCGTGAAAAAAGAGACAGCAGGGTGCATTGGCTGCTGCAGCTTCGTCCGCAATGGTCTTTGGTATATAGTGTCGCACCCTCACTTCGCCCCGCCCGATAGGCACCATAATGTCCTCAACTGCCCTCATCTTTCTGGCCGCTGGCGCAAATGGATTGCCTCGCTCCTTTCGAAAAGCTCGAATCTGCTCTGGGGTACCCTCTTCTATCTGCGGCAGGCGTGCTGCAGAATCAGCGACTTTTTGCGCTACGGCTTCCAGTGCTTCTGCGCGCTGAGCCTTCGCAGTGGTGAGTATTGATGCTTCAGTCATGTGACTCTCATACAGGGATTGTCAGAAAAACATATTCCTGGGTTTCGCTGGTTCAAAACCCACTACCCAGATTAGCAAGGTAAACAGCAGGAAGCCTGGAACAACATAAACAGCGATATCCATGATGAGCTGCTGGCTTAAGCCAAGGAACGCGATGGCGACATAGCCCAGCATGGCTGCAACATGCAGCATCAGGTAGTAATTGATAAATGGCGCGCTGTTATGGGTCATAGGCCAGGATTTGCACAGTACCAGCCACCTCAAAGCCACAAGAATACCCAGCAAATCGGTCGGCCAGAACAAGAGCAAGTTGATGTTGTGGTGCGTGTCGACGTGGTCAGATACGAACCAACTCCCCAGCATCAGGGAACCGTAGATGCCGCTAAAGCTGGCGGTGAACAGACCTAACAAGCCTAGAAGCCGAAAATTAAGCCCCGCCGCCTTGAGACTGACACGGGAATGCGTCGCAAAATAAGACATGGGTATTCGCTTCAGCATCAGCAATATGAAGAATACCGGCGCCAACAGTGCTACCGACGCAAATTGATAGCCACTACTTTGCGCTGTGGGTGGCGGAAATTCCATGATTACCTGGTGATCCGACAGTAATGGCAACACAACGCCATCTTCAGAGACATCAGAGGTCAAGGCGCTGAGTCGCTGGCGTAGACTGAGTGGCAGGAACATCTCTTCCCACTCCGATACCGGTCGATCAATGTTGCTGTTCATCAGGACATCCAATGAAAAAGCAATCAGTGCAACCGAGGCATAGTGAGAGCGCACCAGATCGCGAAATGTTCTGTCGGTCTCGCCCTGGTTGTTCTCGAACACACTGCCACCGAGCGCTTCATCGATATAGTCCCGTACCCGGGTAGTGCAGTTATCAAAGAAATACTGATAGTCATACTCGAGATTCTCAGGCTCAGAATTCCACATCAGGCGGCGGTAGAGGGTCTCTTTCTGCGGATTCGTCAAATTGATCCTGTCCTGCCATACCGTTCGGCCCTGTGCCCGGTACATGTCGAATTCACGCCCCGGCAGGTTCGTAGCCAGCCGATAAGGCATGATGCCTTTGAAAAAATTGTATGAGAAGGCAACTACGCCGCCGCTAACATCGAACACGCCCCAATTGAACACCAGATCGGTATTCGAACTTTCGTCATACATACGCAAGGCCGTATGACCGAAGTTATCCCAGACATTCTTACCCACATCCACTGTAATCAGATAGAAATGAACCCCGCTAAAGTCAGCCGGAACCGGATAGTCGGCTGCGTTCAGCGGTGCATTGAGCGTTGAATTGAAATCGGATTGTTGCGCTGCAGCCGGCGCAGGCGACAGCGTAATAACGACAAGTTGGGCAAGCACTAGCAATAGGCCGAGGACGCGAAATCGTTCCATAGACAGAGTATTGAGTGTGTATCGGGCTTCGAATGATCTTGCTGGACTCACGGCGCTGTCTCAAAGCCTCGGACTTCGAATAAAAATAAATCGTATCAGAGATTTAGATTAGATCAAGGCTAGTTAAAGTTGCCGACCCAGCTTCAGCAAAGCCTGCTACCCCCCCCGCACCGTCAAATTGCAAGCATAAAAAATTCCCCACTCCCTATCCGCCAAATAGATGAGTGGGGAACTGCGGAACCAAAACTCGGAATACAGGCAGGGCTTGATTTGGGTTCTGCGAGGAATGCCTACCACTCCGTCAGTCCGCATGATCATTAAATTAACAAAGCCTTTATGAATGGAATCTGAATAGGGCCAAACCTTCGCTATGATTAGTTCATGAAGCTTGCATAAAGAAAGTCTATCCATACTCACAGCCCTTAACTTGACAAACTGTTAGCAACAATTTCTGTGGGGATATGCTCTGGAAAATCTCGGGACATTCTTTCAACAACAAAAAAGGCCGGCTAAAGCCGGCCTTTTTGTAAGGCTTGTACTGGAGTCGAAGCGACTACCGCCCTTCTTCGGTTCCACGTTCCTCTGCCATACGCTCGCCGCGCAGAATATTTACCATGCCATAGTTTCCTTCGTGGCAGGCATATTCATAAATCTGACCATCTACCTTGGACATAACGGTCATCACCTGGATCTTGTCAGAGAATGTCGAGGGATCATCAACCGTGTACTCATACTCCATTGTGTATGGACCGGTGCGCGTAAAACGCTCAATAAGTAACTTATCTTCGGCAGACCCATAAACGCTAAAGCTCTGGGTCAAACTGTTAAAATTGCGGGTTTCCACAACCAGGGTGTCACCATCCCAGTAGCCGCGGGAGTCGCCAGTCCAGAGTCGGATTTCATCGTTCAGAGGTGGACGATCGTCAAGTGGCACAATCCGCGCATCATGAATCATCTCTGTCATGATGACCGCAGTATTCCGACTTTGAATCAGCTGGACGTTGTTATTATACAGGTTCGGTTCGAATGGAGGACCCGAATTGAAGCCCAAAATGCAGCGCTCGGACAAACCGCGATCTTCGGGACCATCCTTTGCGATACCACCCACGACCATGCGCACTGGACGCACACCGGGCTCATCTGGACCCAAGCCACCTACTTGTACCGGCACGCCTTCGACAGTCTCTGGAAGCTTGCCATTTTCCGGATACATGAGACGCGCAGTACGGTTATCGTCGCCGTTACCCATCTCAGTCCAGAACGTGTTATATCCACCCACTCCCTGCTGGTTCAGTGCCTCGAGGCCAAGTTCAGTTTGCGCCTGGAAGGCGGCGATTTCTTCGGGCGTCAATTCGGTCTTATTCCCAAAAAAGGCAGGTCGCTCGAGCGGGATCACCGAGCTGAAATTCCATACACCCTGAAGGTCGGGTTGCCCCCATTCGGTGCGCTCAGGTGCGTAATCGTCCTGTGCCAGAGCCTGGCCGACGGACAGTAATCCAGTAATCGCGACAACAAGTACACGAAGCTTCATGATTTCCCCCAAATCGGTATTTCATTTAATCCTGTAATTGTAACCGATTTGGGGCGATGAAGCAGGCTATTGTCTGCATCTAGTTGCAGGTACAACTCATTGTCCGCGATCTTGCCGAACATCATGCCATCCAGAAATACGCCTTAGGCGCCACACATACGCTTCGAATACAGCGGACCCACACTCCACATCATGTCAATCACATGGGCAGCAAACGCTTTCTCTCCCTCGCTAATAGCCATCGCTGCTACCTTGAATTTAGCCCCGGCTCAAATTAGTGTTTCTTCTGGCAAATGCTATGATTACGACCCCTCAAGAAAACCAACTATAAACAGTCAACAGCAGGAACATAACATGAACGGCGCTACTGCATTAATCAACACACTGGCCGATTGCGGAGTAGAATTTTGTATTGCCAATCCAGGCACCTCAGAGATGCACCTGGTGCAAGCGCTGGATGCCGTTCCGCGGATGAAGTCCGTGCTGGCGCTGTTTGAAGGTGTGTGCACGGGCGCGGCCGATGGCGTGGGCAGGATGACCGGCAAACCTGCCGCCACTCTACTGCACCTGGGTCCCGGCATGGCCAATGGTATTGCCAACCTGCACAACGCGCGCCGGGGTAACGCACCAATGATAAATATCATTGGCAACCACCCCAATTATCACGTCGGTTTCGATGCCCCTCTCACTTCAGATATCGACACCCTGGCCAGGAATTTCTCCTGCTGGATTAAATCCTGCTCAACTGCCGAAACCCTGGCCCAGGATGGGGCCGAAGCCTATACCGCTAGCTTGCGTCAGAGCAGCGGCTCCACCGGACAGATCGCCACCCTGATCATGGGCGCCGATGCCGCCTGGGGAGACAGCGCCGGGCCGGTGCTGCCTAACCCGGTGCCGAGACGTGCCACGGTAGATGAACAGGCAGTAGTCGCCGTTGCTGACATTCTCTCCAAGGGCGGTAAGACAGCCCTGCTGCTGGAACATCAGGGTGCCGAGCAGGCAGCCATGGAAGCGGCAAGCCGCATCGCGAGTAAGACTGGCTGCAGGTTATTCAATGGCACATTTCCCGCCCGTGTGGATGGTGGGCCAGGCAGGGTAGCGGTTGAGCGATTGCCTTATTTTCCAGAGCAGATCCTGGCAACCCTGGAAGGAATTGAACATATAATCCTGGTGGGCGGTGAAATCCCCGCATCTTTTTTCGCTTACCGGGGAATTCCTGGCCAGCTTGTTCCTGAAGGCTGCAAGGTCAGCCGACTCTCGTTTATCGAGGAAGATGCAATTAACGCTCTGGAGCGAGTAGCCGAACGGGTTGGTGCTGCCACAGCTGAGGTCACTCGATTTGAAAAAGTAGAGATTCCAACACCAACTGGCGAATTGGACAACAAGTCCATCATTCAAGCCATCGCCGCCACCATGCCGGATGATGTGATCGTCTGCACTGACTCTGGAGGTGGTAACGCTGCCTATCCTTACTGCCAGAACTCAGCACCAAACAGTTGGCTCAGCTTGACCGGCGGCGCTATCGGCCAGGGTGGCCCCTGCGCAACAGGCGCAGCACTGGCTTGCCCTGACCGGCCGGTACTGGCACTGCTTGGGGATGGCGGCGCAGCCTACACGATTCAGTGCCTGTGGACCCAGGCGCGAGAGCAGCAAAACGTGACCACGGTCATTTTCGCTAATAATTCCTACAATATTCTCAATGTCGAATATGCAAGACTGGGTGTCACCAACCCGGGAGACATTGCCAACAGCCTGTTCGATATCGGCAATCCAAACATAGACTGGGTCGACCTGGCCCAGGGCTTTGGAGTCCCTGGAGCGAAAGCCAACACCGCTGAAGAATTCAGCTCGCTCCTGGAAAAGAGCTATGAGACACCTGGCCCCTTTCTAATCCAGGCCAATGCCGAACTGCAGCGCTAATCAGGCCCAGTCGAAATTACGCTTAATGCTGCCCAGTCGCGTGTAGAATTCGTCGGCCATTTCGCCATCACCTTCGGGTCGCGGGCCAAATAGGCTGACGACCGGAATAACGATAAGGGGAAGCATCAGGGTAAGAAAAGATGGATCGCGCCACTCACCAAGGTAGGTGACAAGTTCATACCACCCCTGGGCAAAGCCACCCGCAGTCGCATTATCAACGCCGCCAAACAGCGTATTGAACAGCCACATGATAAGGCCGCCCGCAAAACCGGTAGCCATACCCCAAAATACGCCCTGCTCTGTCGTGCGCCGCCAGTAGAACACATAGGCCACGGCAATTGCCGGGGGCACCACCATAGCAAAGCCAAGCAGCAATAGTTGTAGCACGGAGCTGATATTGCCCAGCCAGGCGATCACTGCCGCCGCGGTACCATAGATCACTGTAACGATCTTGTAGGTCCGCAGCTTCTTGTCAGAATCATAGTGCTTCGCCGCTGGAATCCAGTCGTTCACAAACATGGTCGCGCTGGCTAGGAGAATAGGCGCGCCGGAAGAAATCACCGCCGCCAGCACTGCAGCCAAGGCAATACCGCCTAGTATGGGGCCGGTATCCATGGCTAACTGCGCTATGTTCAGGTAACTGGTCAGCCCACTTTCAGAGCCATAGGTCGCCATAGTGAGAATGCCAATAAACCCGGCCACCATGGGCATCATGGCGGCCACGATGCCAGCAAGAAAAAACCCGGGGATCAGATAGTCTTGTTTCCCGGCAGAACTGGCATAGTTGGCATACACGGACGCCGCCGGCGTATGAATGGTAGCTGAGATAAACAGCGCAATGATTGTCGCCCAGCCTATGCCGGTGAAGCTCCACCACTTAGCCTGTTCTTTCCCTGACTCATTCAGCATGCCATCTGCCAGGCTGCGCACTTCTTCCCAGCCCCCAAGATTATTCATGGCAATCACGCCTACCAGCAGCAACCCCAGGATAATTACCGAACAATGCACGACATTCGCGATTGCCGTACCTTTTAGTCCACCGGAAACTGTGAAGGTGACAATAAGAAAACCGCCTATCGCCACGCCCACCACAAAAGGTAGACCTGTCACTCCACTGACAATAGAGCCAATCACATAGGGTTCGATGATATTCACTACCAGGTATTCAGCCTGCACACAGAGACTGGTCAACCACTGGCAGCGATAAGAGCCAAAACGATGATCGAATACCTGCCCCACGCTAACAACCTTAAGCCGTCGATAGGGAATCGCAAAGAACAGCCCCACCAGAAATAATGCAGCAAAGGAATTTACGCCGTACCAGAGATGGCCCAGCCCTTCGTTAATTACATCCCCTGCCACACCGTAGGTACCAGCACCACCGATGCGGGTCCCTGCGATACCTGCCGCCAGCATAAAGACGCCTAGACTGCCGCCTCCAATCGCCCAATCACTGGCAGTTTTGTTGCCCCGATTCAGGTAAACACCAAAAGCGGCGAAGAATCCGAGATAGAGAATGATAACAAGGGCGGTAATACTCATGCACAGCTCCTGCAACTTTAAAGTCGCATGGTGTTCTTTATTGTTATGGTGTCAGCTGTCCTCTGCTTTTCAGACCCTGAGGGCTAAAAGCCTTGGGGTTAAAACATTGAGGGAAAACAGCTTGACGCATGGGCGCTGGGCTCTAATCATTACCAGCACTGCTAGTGTCAGCGCTGAAGCTGACTTGAATTAAAACTCAAATTTTCTTGAGGGCCATACTACACCAGCATTGCCCGGTGTATCCACAGATCACATCGGGCTGATTACCAGACCTCTAAACCGACACCGTCTAAACAAGGAAGCCATCATGTCAAAACTTGAACCAGGGACCGAGTCCTGGTTGGAGCAAGTTCAGGAAGACATCATCGACCCTGACCGCCCCATTATTGACCCCCACCATCATCTTTGGAAGAAACGCTTTGGTCGTGACTATCTGTTGGAAGAACTCTGGCGCGATACCGGCAGCGGTCACAATGTGTTGAAGACCTTGTTCATGGAGTGCTCAGCGTTTTACCTGCGCGAAGGGCCGGAGTATCTGCGCCCACTTGGGGAAACCACCTACATCTCCGAACTGGCCAAAGCCAGCGCAGAGGACGAGTCAAAGGCGACCGTCGCTGGGATCATTGCCCATGCTGATCTCACGCTGGATGCAGCCAAACTCGGCGAGCTACTCGACAAGCACACCGATATCTGTGCCGGACGTTTTCGGGGAATCAGGCACGCCGGCGCCAGGGACAAGCGGCCCGAAGATCTTCTTATTCCAGGGCAGGCTCCGGCTTATCTTTACGGCAAAGAAATTTTTCGTGCAGGGCTACGCAGCCTGGCGGGCCGAAATTTAACTTATGACACCTGGCACTACCATCATCAGAACCTTGACTTCATCGACTTGGCTCAAGCGATTCCTGAATGCACCATGATCCTGGATCATTTCGGCACTCCACTGGGAGTCGGCACCTACAGAAACTGTCGCGACGAAATATTTCAGGAATGGAAAACCGAGATGCGGCGATTGGCGAAATGCCCTAACGTTTATGTCAAGCTAGGCGGACTGGCAATGCCGGATAATGGTTTTGGCTGGCATAAGGCAGATCGGCCACCCAGCTCGGATGAATTCGTCGCGGCCCAGAAGAGGTATTACCTGCACATGATCGAATGCTTCGGTCCGGAACGCTGCATGTTTGAAAGCAATTTCCCGGTAGATAGACTCTCCATCAGTTATCCAGTACTTTGGAACGCCTTTAAGAAATTAACGGCAGATTTCTCGGCTGACGAAAAACAAGCCCTGTTTTACGGTACCGCCGAGCGGGTCTACGCACTTACCGACTGAAGATCGCCAATGCCCTATTCGACCCTGATATTCGACCTTGATGGCACCTTAAGCGACCCCGCTGTAGGCGTCATTCGCTGTATGAACTTTGCGCTTACTTCATTCGACTACTCACCATTGCCAGAGCATGAGATTACCCAGCATATTGGCCCCCCGCTGGAACTTACGCTGGGTAAATTGAGTGGCAGCGAGGACAAAACCCATATCGCTGCACTTGCAGCAAAGTATCGCGAGCGTTATGGCGAACTGGGATTCAAGGAGAACACGCTGTATCCGGGTATTGAGCATATGCTCAGCAGCTTGCGCGCCAACGGTCAGCGGCTAGGTGTGTGCACATCAAAGCTGCCGAGTAACGCCATCAAGATACTTGAGTGTTTCAAACTTATTCATTACTTTGAATTCGTCAGCGGACCGGCAACACCGCAACCCAAGTCGCAGCAGCTGCAAGAATTGCTGGCAACTGGCTCAATCTCTGAGGATGCCCTGATGATTGGTGATCGTGCCGTTGATCTTCAAGCTGCCCACAGCAATAGCCTGAAAAGTGCGGGCGTGCTGTGGGGCTATGGGGATCGCGAAGAACTGAAGGCTGAAGGACCGACGCACCTGTTTGCGTCACCGAAAGAACTCACTGAACGCTTGCAGCGATAGATTAGCGGTTGCCGATACGCTTGATGACCGCACTACTGGTGAGAATCACTTGCTCACCCGTCCGCAATGTACAGCGCATAAAAACAATTGAGCGCCCACGCCTGATCGTTTCTGCTTCTCCGAGGATCAAATCACCCTCATTGGCCGGTGCCACAAACTCATTGTTGCAGGTCACGGTCGCGACACTTTCACTCTCTCCGCCATTGGCGCCCAGGCACAGGGTGTAGTCGGCGAATGCCATCAACACACCGCCATGGACCGTGTTATGCGCATTACAGTTGTGGGCCTGAACCCGAAATGCGGTGCGGGGGTTGTCACCATCCATATAGAAGAAAAAGGGACCGATAGAATCTTCGGCCGTATCACCTTCCCAGTGGCGATAATTAGCGGGAATATCGTATTCAGCTGGATTGAAGCTCATGAAATCAGGTTCGAAAAATCAGGGAACTATGGCGCCGACGACCGCGCCGACAAGTTTAAATGGAAAGGCAATCACTTCCGCAACCACCGAAAACGTAGTACCCACAGCGGTACCAACAACGCAGCCGCTGAGTACTAGACTCAATAAGACTATACAGCAGAGCATGGAAATGTGTTTTGATCTTGTCATAGGACGAGTTGCCAATAACCTACGTTTAAGAAGTTATCGAACTTTTTACCCACTTCTTCAAATTCTCCCAACTTAACAAAGCCCAGCTTTTCATGCAGGGCGATACTAGCCTCATTGGGAAGTGCGATTCCGGCTATCAAGGCGTGCACTTCTGTCTCCCTGAGCGCCTTGATCAAATGTTCATAGAGTTGCTTGCCAAGGCCCTCACCGAAATTATCCGGCGCCAGGTATATCGCGGTTTCCCGGGCGAAGCGGTAGGCGGAACGGTCCTTCCAGCGCGCCGCATAGGCATAGCCCAGAATCAGACCATCGTCTTCCAATACAAACCATGGCCGCGTGTGATCAGTCACAGCGATACTCTGGGCCATATCTCCTGCGGACACCATCTCTTCCTCAAAGGTTATCGTGGTGCTTTCAATATACCAGTTGTAGATGTCGGCGATACGAGGACTATCGTCCAGAGAAGCTTTGCGTATTGTGGGCATAATTCTTACACCGGTCGTTCAGAAAAATCCTTAACAGATGATAACCCATCCCCGCTTGAAATCAGATCGGAGAATTCTCTGGCAAGTTGATGACTGGCATCCAGCACTTGCTGCCATTTGTCCAGACGTTCATCCTCTCCGTAGCGCTCAAAATCGGTTCTATCGGGAATCTTGGCCCCGGGTAGTGATGCAGTCCACTCCGCAGATGGGGTCAGCAATACTACATTGTCAAAGTGCTTGTGTGGCGGTCGGCGCCAGCGCAACATCTTGTCAAACCAGCCTGGCACGATCTTGGGGCTGAAATGAGGATAGAGCACGAGTCCATCCAGCTCGGTAAACGGCATATCGAAGTGATAGTCAGTAATCCCTCCATCCCAGTAGAGACCTTTGCTGGCACCTTCTATATCTCTCACACCCTCAAGAATAAAGGGTATGGATCCACTAGCAATCATGGCATCGATGACGTTACTTTCTACCAGGGGCGCTATCGCGGTGTCCAGGTCATTTAAAGCTAGAAAAGGCGTCATATCGCCCATATTCGTAAAGATCGTACGCTGAAAAAACCAGGATAGCGTGCGGCGACTCAATATATTGGCCATCGCGCTGCTTCCTAATGCTAATTTCTGCAGCGACGCATGCCTGGAATTTGCAATTCCCTTACAGCGATCGGCAATGATGTGGGTTCGAAATTCAGTATTACCCGCTATCTCCGCCGCACCGCTGGGCCCCAACACGTCGGCTAGCATATTGCGCATCTTGCCGGTAATTTCTTCAATCGAGGGCTGCTCAGAGTAAGTCTCGCCGCTATAGCGCCTGGCGAGTTCGTCGATTGCCCTGAGCGGCTCGGCAGTACCAAGGCAACTCAAGCGCCAGGCGCCCGCGGATGAGCCCATGGTCATCAGAGGTTCTTGCCTGCTGGCGAAGAAGTCACCAAACAGGTAGCGATCGAGCCCGTAAAGCACGAACCATTTGGGACCGCCAGAAGCACCCAGCAGCAGGGAGAACAGCTCTGGGCGGAATCCCTGTTGCTTGATGCGCTCTCGCGCTAATGGACCGGCATATATCTCGAGTGCAGACATGTTGAAGGATGATATAATCCGTGACCTTGGCACGCCACCTGCAATCCGCTCGCCGGGCTGGCCCGTGTCACCTTCATCCTTCTCTTGGTTTAGCAGGTTTCGATGAAATTACCGGTTCCATCATTAGCCTTGTCTCCGGCTCGTTCCCAGGCTGTTTCTCGAGTCCTGCAGGATCGGAAGACTTTCCTGTATCTGCTCGCGATCGGAAACACCATTGCCTTTGCCACCTGGCAGGTCATGCTTAACAACTTCGCGGTGGAACAGGCTGCCTTTACCGGCGAGGAAATAGGTATCCTGCAGAGTCTACGCGAAGTGCCGGGATTCCTGGCATTTACTGCAATTCTGGTGATGCTATACATTCGGCAACAGAATTTCGCAATTTTGTCACTGATCACACTCGGTATAGGCACAGCCATTACCGCCTTCTACCCCGCAGCGCTGTGGCTCTACGTCACCACGGTGGTGATGTCAGTGGGCTTTCATTATCTCGAAACCCTGCATAATTCGCTGAGCCTGCAATGGCTGGCCAAAGAAGAAGCGCCCGCCGTGCTGGGCAAACTGCTAAGCGTACGCGCCATCTGTAATTTCCTGATCCTGGGTGGCCTGTATATCTACCTGCTTTTCTTCAGTGCCAACTACTTAGTCATCTACCTACTAGCCGGTGGCGCGGCAGTGTTAATCGGATTATTTTGCTGGTTTGCGATTCCCCACTTCGAAGATCAAGTGACCCAGAAAAAAAACCTGTTCCTGCGCAAGCAATACTGGCTGTACTACCTGCTCACTTTTATGGCTGGCGCGCGGCGGCAGATTTTTGTGGTGTTCGCTGGCTTTCTTTTGGTAGAAAAATTTGGCTTCCCGGTTGAGAACGTGGTGCTTCTGACCCTTGTTAATGCGGTCTTCACTTTCTGGCTAGCACCGAAAATTGGTCACCTGATCAGCGTGGTAGGCGAGCGCCGAGCCCTGACTATGGAATACGTCGGGCTCATCATCGTATTCGTCAGCTATGCCTTTGTGGACAGCATCGCGGTGGCGGTAGCGCTGTATTTACTTGACCACCTGTTTTTCGCCATGGCAATCGCCATCAAAACCTACTTCCAGAAAATTGCCGACCCGGCCGACATCGCAGCGACATCCTCCATCAGCTTCACCATCAATCATATTGCCGCGGTGGTGCTGCCCGCTTTGCTCGGGCTGGTGTGGGTCATCAATCACAGTGCAGTATTCATGATCGGCGCCGGTATTGCCTTTGGCTCTTTAGTGCTTACCCAATTTATCCCTGATAGGCCAGGAATAGGCACAGAGACCCGGCTCGGCCAGTGGACCAAATCGAAACCTGGGCAGTCTATCGAGAGCCAAGCCAAGGCCGGTTAAGCATAGGGGCTGTGCGTGTCGTTGAGAGTAACAGGATTAAGAAGCATCCTTGCCATGTTTGCCCAGGACCTGTTTTGCTTAGGACCAATTTTTGCTTAGGACCAATAGCGCAGCAATGAAACTCAGTCCAATTGTTAAACATCTGGTACTCGTCGGCGGCGGACACAGCCACCTGACGGTGCTTCGGCAGTTCGGTATGAAGCCCATCCCAGGGCTCGCTGTGACTCTGATATCAAGGGAAGTAGTGACACCCTATTCAGGTTCCATGCCTGCCTTTATAGCTGGTGATTACAGCTTTGATGACATGCATATCGATCTGCACCCACTCGCACAATTTGCCGGGGCGCGGCTCATTCAGTCCGAGGTGCAGCATATCGACCTTGACCTGAGAGTGATTACATTCGACGATCGTCCTGATCTGCCTTTTGACCTGCTCTCCCTCAACATCGGCTCGCATCCAAAACGTGACCTTATCGCGGGTGCAAACGAGCACGCACTCGCCGTTAAGCCCATAGACCGGTTTCTTGAAAATTGGGAAACCATCAAGTCCGCTGCAGTGGCGGCCATGCAAGAAGGAAAAGACTACACGCTAAGCATAGTGGGCGGTGGCCCGGCCAGTGTGGAGCTGGCCTTTTCCATGCAGGTCGCAATCAACAGAGCTGCAGGAGCGACCGCCACCGCGGAGAAAAAAGAACAGGGAAAAAGAACAGCGAAAGGAACGGCAAAGGAAAGGTTAAAGGGGCGGCTACTGCTGCGTATTGTTACGGCAGATTCGCACTTGCTGAATTTGCACAATGCGCGCGGCCGACAGTTTGCTCTGCAGGAATTAACCCGACGTGGCATCGAGGTTGTCCTGAACGCGATGGTTGTTCGCATAGACAAGGGTAAGGTCACCCTCGCTGATGACACTACACTGGAGACTGACGCAATAATCTATGCTACTGGCGCCAGCCTGCCTGACTGGCCATTTCAGTGCGGTTTGCACCGCAGCGAAGATGGCTTTATCGAGGTGAAACCAAGCCTGCAAACCAGCAGCCATGATTTCGTTTTTGCCGCGGGTGATGCCGCCACAATTCAAGGCCAGCCAAGACCCAAGTCAGGAGTCTACGCTGTCCGACAAGGCAAGATTCTCGCTGAAAATCTGCGCCGATATGCAACCGGGCGTAAACTCAAGACTTACTTCCCGCAAAGACAGGCCCTCGCGCTGATTAGTATGGGCAATCACGAGGCTATCGCGACGCGTGGAGAATGGTTCTTCAGCGGCAAACAGATGTGGCGCCTGAAAGACTTCATTGATCGTCGATTCGTAGAAAAATTTTCCAAGCTGCCGGAAATGCCGGCTGAATTAGACATCGCCAGCGGCTTGCTTGACCAGGAAGCAGAGCAGCGCTTGCGCAATCATGCCATGCGCTGCGCCGGATGTGGTGCCAAAGTGGCCAGCAGCGTACTGGAGGAAGTGCTGCATGAACTGCCAGATCCATCCGGCGGAGACGTGCTTACCACCCCAGGCGGCATCGAGGATGCCTCACAGGTTCAGCTCCCGGATGGACGCATTCTTTTGCAGAGTCTGGACTTCATCAAAGCCTTCACCCAGGACCCCTGGCTCTTTGGCATGATCGCCACTAATCACTGCCTCAGCGACATCTTCGCTATGGGTGTTCAACCTCACTCAGCCCTTGCGGTGGCCGGCCTCCCCTTTGCTGAAAAAAAATACGCCAAGCAGCAGCTAAGGGAATTGATGTTAGGCTGCTCCCGCGCATTGCAGGAAAACGACTGCAAATTGATCGGAGGCCATTCGGCTGAGGCCGAACAGCTGCAATTCGGACTCTCTGTCAATGGCTTTTCGGTGCAGAAGACAATTCTAAGTAAAAGCAACATAAAAGCTGGCGACGTGTTAATCCTGTCCAAGCCCCTCGGTTCAGGCACCCTGCTGGCGGCAGATATGCGCTACCAGGCCCGACACTCCTGGATCGATGATTTATACAATTCCATGCTGATCTCTAATCGTGACGCCTCACAAATATTTGTGAGACATGGCGCTAATGCTTGCACAGATATCACTGGTTTCGGATTATTTGGTCACCTGTTGGAAATGTTGAGCGACGCTGAATTGGGGCTGCGCCTAAACCTCGATGCGATACCAGCGTTCGATGGCGCACTGTCTACGCTAGAACAGGGAATTATCAGCTCCTTACACAAAGATAACGCAATGAGCGCTACCCGGATCGAAAACAACGAGGCGTTCGCCAAACGCGCGAAGTATCCGCTGTTGTTTGACCCGCAGACTGCTGGCGGATTACTTGCCGGCGTACCAGAGGGCAAGGCCCATGACTGTCTGCAGGATTTGCAGGCAGCGGGACTGATCAATGCCGCTATCATCGGCACAGTAAGCGCCGATGATGGAAATGAAATACGCCTATCCTAGTGCTGACCCAGCCTTGATATAGATAATTCAGGCAAACAGCTTGCTCCGCAAACTCCAAGCTTCCCTCCAGGGCCTGCTCAAGACTGCCTTGCTGGAAGTTACCTTGCGGCTCAGGTATATTGCGCCACTCCATTTATGCCAGCTTGATCAAGCCACACTTGGAATAATTCATGAAATTTCAGCTACTTGCCAGCTTTGCCGCACTCAGCTTCAGCCTTACCGCCACCTCTGTGCTGGCACAGGATAGCGCTACCAGTAACGTGCTGGATCGCTACAGCGGCTTGGATATTACGCGTGAAGGACCGACTATTGATGGCGAACTGGCCCAGAAAATGTTTCGCCGTGGCAACACTTACAGCAACCTGCAGCGTTATGAAGAAGCCATAGAAGAGTATCGCAAGGCGATAAGTGCGGATCCAAATTTCGCCAACGCGATTCGCAACCTGGCCAATATCTATTATTTTCTCGAGCGTTTTGATGAAGCCAAGCCGCTGCTGGCGCGCTACATTGAATTAGAACAGCAGGTTACCGCACCGTTGATTGCGGCGGTGAGTACGCTTGGAGAATTGGAGAGACAGAACCAGAATTATGATTCGTCCATCCAATATGATGAGCGCGCCATTGCCCTGGATCCAGCCAATGATTCTCAGGTGCACATCATGGCGAACACTTATAACAATAGTGGTCGCGCAGATCTGGCGATTCGAATCTACCGGGCCGGCATTGCAGCAACACCGGACAATGCATTTTTTGATCGCAGCCTGGGCCGAATCCTCGAGCAAGAAGGCCAAGTAGAAGAAGCGCTGGAGGCCTATCGTTCAGCCGCCAACAAAGATCCTGAATCTGGCTTTTATGCGGACCTGGTATTAAATCTGGAAAGCCGTCTCGCGCGCCAGTAAGTCAGGGTTAGGCAACTGTTGCTCACGCTCATCTACTGGCAGCTCCGCCAGCTCCTGCACCCGCCTATAGAATTGCCCAAGATCACCCTCAAGCTGCTGCAACAGGCGGTCGAAAGCTGGCACCAGGTCGTTGTAAGAAGCGACTGTGGATAGCTGGGCGTTGTTCAGCTCTCTCGCAAACCAGGCATCATAGCCGTCATAGCCTGACCAGCTCTCCTTGAGATCTTCGTATGCTACGCGCAGCGTCTGCTGCAGCCCCTGCTTTTGTTCACGCTTCTCGGTTTCTGAGGTGTCGCTGCTGTAGAGCACATCGAACTGGTCCCGCCACTGTAAAACCAGGGCCACAAATTCCGACTGGCGCGCGAGATTCTGCTCCGCATCAAGATATAGCTGCTGCTCGCCACGTGCCCGTGCCCAGCGGCGAATGCCCTCTCTCTCCACGGCGGTGGCAAAGCTTTCATTGAAAGTCGTGTCACCAGGCGCAAACACCACCAGGTGAGCCAGCTCATGAAATATGAGGCCGGCCAATTGATGGGCAGAACGGTTCACAACTGAACTGAGTAAGGAGTCATCGAACCAGCCCAGCGTGGAATAGGCATCGACTCCACCGGTATAGACATCGAATCCTTCCTGCTCAAGTTTGCGGGCATAGGCTTCGGCACTGCTTTCCGAAAAGTAACCTCGATAGGAAACACAGCCGGCGATGGGGTAACACCAGTTAACTGCCTGGGTTGAAAACTCGGGGGCAGCAAACACGTTCCACACTACGTGCTCCCTGCCAAGATCCACGTAAGTAGAGTAGTTATCCGCCACCGGCAGCTGCAGCTCCAGTGCGGCAAATTCTCGGATCTGCAGCACCAATTCAAACTGCTCCCGCAACTCTACTGGAAGCTGCGGGTCCTGCAACAACCCTTGGATTCCCTCGCGGCTTGTCAAAATTTCCAGTTGCCCGCGGGCAGCCTGGGAATAATAGGACACGGTCTCACAGGAAATCAGGAGTATGGACAGACCGAGAAGTACGACAAACTTGAGGGTCGTGCGGATTTTCATCATGATCGCAACCGCTTACCGGCGCCTCTCTTCGATGGACTCCTGCCCCTGAATAGTGACAACAAGTGTTCGCCCGCCCGCCTCATTTCGATGCTCTCCGAGATAGAGCCCCTGCCAGGTTCCTAGCTGCAGACTACCCTGACTGACCGGCACCGTAAGCTCACAACCCAGCAGAGCGGACTTTATATGGGCAGGCATGTCATCCGGCCCCTCACAGGTATGCTGGTAGTAGCTCGCGCCCTCTGGAGCAAGCTCGTTAAAATGGGCTTCCATATCGCTGCGCACCGTGTGATCGGCACTCTCGTTGATACTGAGGGAGGCTGAGGTGTGCTGCAGGTGAAAATGCACCAATCCAATAGCGATCTGCCTGAGTTCTGGGAGCTGTTGCGAGACCTCTGCTGTAATGAGGTGAAAACCCCGCTGCCTCGGCTGCAACTTAATGCTTTTCTGAATCCACATGGATGAATCAGGGGCCAAGCACTTCGATTTCAAACAGGTGCGCCCAGTGCTTACCGGTCACAAATAGACGCTCGGTGTCCGCATCCCAGGCAATGCCATTGAGTACTGCCTCAGAACTACCGAGCTCGGTCATCGCAGACAGGCCGGTTAAATCCACCACCGAATTGACCCTGCCGGTTGCCGGATCAATGCGCAGTATGAAGTCGGTTTGCCAAACGTTGGCCCACACTTCGCCGTTGATGTACTCCAGCTCATTCAGATTGGGAATAGCGGAACCATTGAGCGTAACGTCCACTGACCGGACCGGCGCGAATGTCTCCGGATCCATAAACTGCAGCCGCGCAGAGCCATCACTGAGAATGAGGTGCTCTCCGTTATAGGCCAGGCCCCAACCCTCCGTCGCATTATAGTGAGTCTCCAACTGGTCAAAACTGTGTTTGTCATACACGAATACCATGTGGGACTGCCAGGTAAGCTGGTATATCTTGTCATCAACTACCTCGATACCTTCGCCAAAATAGCGCTGACTCAGTGACTTGGTCAGGAGCTCACTGGCATCTTCGAGGTTCAACTTGCTGAGCTTTGATAAGCCGCGCTTACCAGTTCCCTCGAAGAGAAAACCCTCGTGATAAAACAGGCCCTGGGTGAACGCAGTGATATCGTGGGGATAGGTATTCACTACCCGATAGCCATAGCGCACCGGCCCCTGTTGCGCATAAGCAAGTGGAGCGAGAACACAGAGTACCAGAAAAAGAATTCGCATAGTTTGTCATACCGCGGTCAAGGGACACTGTTATAGAATATTCAGTGCCATTAAGTCCCGTAGCCAAATAATCCCGTCATGGGCCAGGAAAATTCTACGGGGGCTACCTTATAAGACCCCAAGCTCACAAGGAGTATTCCATGTCAGCAGACTGCCTCTTCTGCAAAATTATCGCAGGCGCTATACCCTCTAACAAGGTCTATTCCGACGAGCATGTGTATGCTTTCCACGATATTAATCCAGCCGCACCGACCCATGTGCTGGTTATCCCGAAAAAACATCTTTCTGCCGTAAATGACGGCGGGGAAGAAAACGAGGCACTGCTGGGCAAGCTAATGCTTGCTGCGAACAAGATCGCGACCGAACTCGGGCTCGCGGAAGACGGGTTTCGCTACGTGATCAACACGGGGACCGACGGCGGCCAGACTGTGTTTCACCTGCACCTGCATATATTGGGTGGCCGTGCCCTCAGTTGGCCGCCGGGCTAAACCAATCCCTAATCAAGCAGGCTGGCAATCGCTTCGCTGTTGGCCGCCACCACGCCGCGCTCGGTTACAAGTGACGTCACCAGCCTGGCTGGTGTCACATCGAACCCGGGGTTACTGACCTGCACGCCCTCCGGCGCGACCCTTACACTGGCAATCAGGCCATCTGCTGTTCGACCCGGTATATCGGTGACTTCCCCGGAAGCCCTCTCTTCAATCGGAATCTGATTAACACCCGCGTCCAGGGCAAAATCGATGGACGACAGGGGTAAGGCGACATAGAAAGGAATCTGGTTATCAAACGCCGCTAGCGCCTTTAAATAAGTACCTATTTTGTTGCAGACATCACCGTTGCGCGTGGTGCGATCGCTACCGACCACGCAGAGATCGACTAGCCCGGCCTGCATCAGGTGACCACCGGCATTGTCTACAATGAGACTATGGGGAATGTCGGCTTGCGCCAGTTCCCAGCAAGTCAGCGCGGCGCCCTGGTTGCGCGGCCTGGTTTCATCTACCCAGACATGCAGGGGAATATCGCGCTCAGCACTCTTGTAGACGACAGACAGAGCCGTGCCCCAGTCTACCGTGGCCAGAGCGCCAGCGTTGCAGTGGGTTAAAATATTGAGTCGATCCTGGCTGCTGCGCTTCTCCTGCCAGAGACTCTCTACTAGATCTGCCCCGTGATTACCGATGGCCTCGCAGATTGCGATGTCTTCTTTTTCCATGAGCTGGGCGAGCTCAAGCGCCTGCAATACTCGCGATTCTGGTGCTACAGACTGCAGCGCAGCACGGCAGCGGTCCAGTGCCCACTGCAGATTCACCGCGGTGGGTCGGGTCGCAGCTAGCGCAGCACAGGCGTGATCAAGGGATTGTGCATCTTCGCGCAGCGCCAGGTACACAGCATAGGCAGCTGTCACGCCAATGAGCGGCGCGCCGCGTACCTGCATGAATTCAATAGCGTGACAGGCGGCTTCCATGTTTTCCAGAGTCAGCACCTGGAATTCATGCGGGAGCCGGGTTTGATCAACTATATGCACCTGATCGGTTCCAACGTCATACCAGATGCTTTGCATGTGTTCGCCGCCGATGATCATGTCTCGATCACCCGCTGCCCATTCAGACCGCACTCCAGATCAGATAACACGATCGTTGCCGCCATCAACCGGAATTTGAGCCCCAGTAGTCTTGTCAAACTGCGCACCTAGCAAGGCCGCCACAGTCTCGGCGACATCCGCCGCCTGCAGTTCAGTACCCAAAACGTTTGACCGTTTGTACTCCGCTACGGAAACACCATAATGCGCCGCGCGGCTGGCAAGCACCTCATCGGTCCAGATTGCGGTGTCATATACCGCGTTCGGATGCACGGTGTTGACGCGAATCCCCTTGCTACCCCATTCCAGCGCAGCGATGCGAGCAAGCTGGGCAAGCCCGGCTTTAGCGACAGAATAAGCTGCAGCGCCCGGGCCCGGCGCCGGGACATTCTTGGAACCAACAAAAACCACAGCGGGATCAAAGCCTTGACTCAAGTATGGCGCACAGGCCCGCAGCAGCTTCATATGCGCACTGAGATTAATATCCAGCGACTGCTGCCAGCGCGCGTCATCCATCTCAGCGATGCTAGCGCTGGCGGGAAAACTACCGGCATTGCTTACCAGCAGATCCAGTCCACCAAACAGTCGGACAAGTTCGAGCAGCGCTGGTGCGATGGCACCGTCATCTGTGATGTCACACTGCAGCGCAAGCGCAGCACCATCCATAGCCGCATCTGCAGCTGGAAAACTGCTATCCAGGGCCACTACCACGGCACCTCGGGCGGCCAGTGCAGCCACACACGCCGCACCGATACCAGAGGCGGCGCCTGTGACAAGCGCAATTTTACCCTCCAGCTCCGGGCTGGCGGCTGCCGACTTCAATTTAGCCTGTTCTAACTCCCAGTATTCAACGTCAAACAAGTCCTGCCTGGGTAAGGCGGTCCAGCCACCCAGGGCTTCACCCTGCTGAATCGCTGCAATCGTGTGCTGGCTAATGTCAGCGACAATCTGCAGGCGCTTGTTGTTTGCCGCGAGATAAAGCATGCCCTTACCAAGCCAGGCGCCATAACGAGGCATGCGGTCCAGGCGCTGGTGATGGTCCGCGCTATGGCTGTCAAAATAAGACTGATACTGGGACGAAAAATGCGCCAGTCCTGCCAGCAAATCGTTTTTGAATACGGCGCCAAAAGGCTTGGCATGAATAGTATGATCAGGGGTGAGCGGCCCCCGCTGCAACAGCTCTGCAGCATTGTCCAGCGCAGCGAAACCAGCGGCCGGCGCTGAGATATCGGTGCGCACCAACAGCGGGGCCCCGAGTAAAGTTCCGGCGTGCTTCCTCAGCGTGGCGACCTGTTCAGCGTCCGACGCCTGCCAACTGGACTGGGAGGAGGCCCCACTGCTCCCGCCATTAGCTGCCAGATATTCCTCGGCACGAGTCACCAGCTCGATCATATTGCTGTAACTCTGCTCGGCGTCTTCGTGGAAAGTAAAGATGCCGTGATGCAGTGCTACGATGCCCTTGATCGAATCCCAGTTGATGCTCGCGGTGGCTTCGGCAACCTGCTGCGCCAGAATGAAACCCGGCATCACATAAGGCAGGATCAACACTTCATCGCCGTAAAGATCGGCAAGCCTGGTGTAGCCATCCGTTGTATTGCTGAGGGTCACGACTGCATCAGCATGGCTATGATCCACATACTTGTGCGGTATCAGAGCGTGCAGGATTGCCTCGACCGATGGCGTTGGTCCGTTTGGGTCCAGCAGGGCAAGGCGCAGTTCGCGCATCATGTCTGAGTCAGAGAGATGCTGCAGCTGACCCAGCCGCTGCAGGTAAGCCAGATCCACCGCCGGAAAGCCCGGTGCTTTAATGGTGCGCAAATCCCAACCTGAGCCTTTCACATACAGCGCTGGAATGGCCTCACCGAACACATTCAGAAACGGTGCTTTGACGGAAGTATTACCGCCGCCGTGCAGCACCAGGCTGGAATCAGCACCTAGTAATTGGGAGCTATAGACACGCAGTTCGACTTCAGACTGCGCTGCCGCGACTGCGGCGTCAGAGTTTTGCCAGCGGTTTTTCATGTTTCCGGATCGTTTTAATCAAATCAGAGCGAATAGATTCGTTCAGCAGATTTTCACCTGAAGCGCCATTTTTTGGACAAGCATTTATGGCTGAGCAATAAAAAACGCACCATCTTGCGATGATGCGTTTTTAGGAATACAGACAAACGCGTTAGAACTAGTTCGGTTCGACGATGGAAATATTCGCCATGCCAGCCTGCCTGGCTGCATCCATAATCATGACCAGAGTAGAAACTTCAGACGAATTATCCGGCTGGATAATCACGGAAGCAGCGGGATTCTCCGCCTTCAGCTGGTCAATATTGGAACGCACCTGAGTCGCGATAATCGGACGCGGGTTGCCGTTCAGGATGATCTCGTTATTGGGACCGATCTCGAACAGGATATTTTTCTTGTCCGTATCTTCCGGCGGTGTTTCGTTGTTATTGTTGTCGCTACTGGCCGCATTGATAGAGGTCTCAGACAAGAATGTGGCTGTCACCACAAAGAAGATCAGCAGGATGAATACCACGTCCAACATGGGCGTGAGATCGATTTTGGCGTCATCTTCCTTATGCTTACCGGAGATTTTTTTCATTGTAATTTCCTGGCACTTACTACTTTAAAGAGTCGAGTATATCAGTGCTGGAACGAGAAACAAAAGCCCTAAGCAGGAGTAGCAACATCCACCTGGGCCAAGTGTTACCTAACGTCCCACTTGGCCAGACTGACCGCCTGAACGACTACTTCTTCAGGGAACCCAGAGTGAATTTGAGGAGGTCTTCCAGCTGGCGGGCATTCTTTCCTTCTCGAGAGCTAACCCGCAGGCCATGCAGCAGGTTCATCAGGATATCAGCGGCGGCCTCTTCAGAAACCCCCTTCTTGAACTTACCCTTCTTCTTCGCTTGTTTAAGGCGAACCAACAGGGACTTGCGAATATTAGCCAGCGAACTACGCACCATGCGCTTGATGTCGCGGTCGTAGTTGATGCTTTCGCAGAGCGAGTTTACGAGCAGACAGCCCATGGCACGGTGCTTGTTGCTAACACCAAGTACAGACTCCTGAAAATAAGCTTCAATAGCCTCCCAGGGTCCGAGTTCGTGGTTCTTGAGGGATCCAGCAATGTGACTATCGACAATCTTGTTGTACTGATCGACGCATGATTTGAAGAATGTATCCTTATCTCCGAAGGAGTTGTAAAGAGTTCCTCGATTTATGCCCGTGCAATCCAACAGTTTCTGGACCGAACTTGCTTCGTATCCTTCCTTCCAAAATTGCTCCATTGCATTGGTGAGAACTTTTGCTTCATCGAATTCAACTGGTCTTGCCATTTTGTGTGCTCAATATCCTGTGATTTACCGGTTATAGTGAGGTTTTTGCGTGATTGCCAGCATCGGTAACACTGCAAACTCGCAAAACGTATGTATTTGGCGCACTGTTTTGATGCCAAAAAAATCACTGCCAGGCAGTGAATTCAGAAACCCCCGGCGCCGCGGGGGCGGTATTGTATTACAGCGCATTCGGATTTACATCATCCGATTCCAAAAAAGTGGTCTTCGGTGGACAGTCAGAATGTCAATTTGATCTAAATTTTGGAATGCCATTATGGCTGTATCGGGCCAGAACTGCGAAGCGTATCACGACGTGAGCCGATTTTATTCAAACCATTCCTGACGAATCAGTATAAAACACGCTTGACCTTATCTTGAATGTCGATTCAAGTATGGCATTGCGGGCTAGTTGGTCAAATATTAAACAGTGTGCTGGCAGATTTTCCAGCTGCAAACAGTTACACAGACCAATTGTTCACTATAGTGACCACGAGCCCCATCAAACCGCCGAAGGCACAGCCCCAGACCACTAACCAGCCCAGATGTTTATGGATCATCACTTGCACAATGTCCTTCACCATCCTTGGGGTCATTTGATTGAGGCGCTGCTCAATAAGTTCACTTACGGTTTCGCGAATCGACTCTTCATCCAGCGCATTTTTCATGGCGCCCTCAACCCGGGACTGAAACTCGTCGTTAGCAAACTGTTCTTTGAAGTATTCCCGCATGCGCTCAACAAAAGGTGATTTCAGAGGGTTTAACGCATCTCTGCCTCCCAGCATCCCCAGCATACCGGCGAAGGAAGACCCCATGATGACGTCCATCAGCGAATCGAAGGCCTTTTCCAGATCGAGACTATCGATGGTGCCCTGAATCTGCTCCCCCAAACGCTCCGAAGACTGGCCAGCCCCATGGAAAAATGCCTCCAGATCACCGCGATTGAAGAACTGCTCCATGATCAGGTTGCGAATACCTTCTTTAAAGTCCTCGAAGCGCAACTGCACCACGCCAGACCCATACAGCCCCGGCACCCGCTCAAACAGCATATGTACCGCAAGCCAGTTGGTAATGCCTCCAGACAGGGCAAACAGGCCGGTATTAAGCACGTACACCTGGTAAGTGCCCGACATCAAATAGCCCACAGTCACAACGATAACGGCGACGAAATTACTGACTAAACTCTTATTGATAACTAACCCCTACAAAACTTTTGGTGGCTGCTGTAGCTGACTGGCGCGAAACGAGGCCGAATAATAAATGAATCCGGTCGGCATGGGCAATATGATAAATCATCCGCAATCAGGGCAAGCGCTCGCGCACCTCACCTAGCTGCGCCAGATTAATCTCTGCCACTGCCACACCCTCCTCCAGTCCCAGGCTGGCAAGCACATTTCTCTCGGGATCGATGATCATGTAATGTCTCCGGGTTTCGCGCCGCTAACCATTTGCGCCACTGCAACAACATTGTCCATAGTGCGCTGGACCCAAGTTTTTCTTCATACTATGCTTGTCTCTGTCTATTGCCTCCACTCTAAAGCACCGGGCACAGTTGACTCCATTGGGGAGATAGCGTTAATTGAATCAATAGAATATGGCTGACAGCTCAATGCCTTATTGTCTTGCTATGTAACTGACAGACTAAGCTGACCACTTACACCCCTACTAATTGACTGATCAGGCTAGCCAACCGAGGCGCAATTACGGCCATGCCAGCAGCGGACCATCAACACAAGCTTGAACTCACGATACAGACCTTTGATAAGTACGCACAGCAGTACTGCGATAAATTCGAGTCCTACACACCCTATATTGAGAGTTACGAAAAATTCGCCGCTCTCTTCACCCCGCGCCATCGGCGAGTACTCGACGCAGCCTGTGGGCCAGGATTGTTTTGTCGATTACTATGGCAGCAAATCCCCAAACTGGATATTAAAGGCTTTGATCTGGCGCCTGCTATGGTCAATCTCGCCAGAGCCAACTGCCCTGATGCGCAATTCGCGGTTATGGATTGCCGCGACCTTGACCAGCTTGATGGTCGGTTCGATGCCATTATCGGCGCCTTTTGTTTTCCCTACCTGAATCAGGATGAAGTTATTGAGTTCATTGGCGCAGCTGCGGTAAAGCTTAGTGCCGGCGGCCTGCTATTTATCAGCACCATGGAAGGTCGCTACGAGAATTCTCAATTCAAGAGCCGTGGCGAGGATGAAGGAGTTTTGAATTACCTGTATTCGGAATCGTTTATCTCGACCACCCTGGTCGAACAAGGCTTTGAAGTGCTGGATCTTTTCCGCCAGGACTACCCTCTGGATAATGCAGAAGCTGACACCGATCTATTCGTCTTCGCCCGCAAGATGGCAGGGGATTGATCGGTTCAAAGCTACTGCGGCAAGGCTGGCGCTGTGTCTGGTGAGCCAAAAGCCTGTTTAAATTCAGGTTCCAGACCTTCGATAGGTCCGGACAGGGTATATACAGCGCTGGAAAGGCTATCCACCTGATCCCCGAAAATCCGGTCAAACAGATAGGCCCCTACCGCCAGCGGGATATTTGCAGTCAACAGACCAATCCACGGTAAGTTATTACTGACAGGAAGCGTCACAAACATTTCACCATTGATCGACTCCTCGGCCAGGTCAACTTCCCCGGTAATCTGGTAGAGGCTGCTGGGACCAGATATTACGAGCCGATCTTCGATAGTCAGCAGACCATCATCTAAATCCAGGTTTCCGGTGATCTCATCGAAAGCCAGCCCGCTGCGCAGCAGGTCATCGCTGAAACGCAGCCGCTGGAATACCGCAGTCAGATTGATAAAACTCACCAGTCTCAAGGCGCCACCAGTGCCGGAATCTCGCAGGAAGCGACCATCGTCAACTCGCATATCGATACGACCGCTGAGATGCTCACTGGAGAAGAAGGCAGGAGTGCCCGGCCAGCGTAATTCAGTCACGAAAACCGCGCGATCACTCTCAACGCTGGGCGCATAGCCATTAGCCTCCAGCACGCCGCTGATATCGCCTGCCACTAACACCCCGGTGAGTTCACTGCTGTGCTCAATCCCATCATAAAACCAGCTGAAGTGCGGCTCGAGGTATTCGAATGCCTCATCGGGCTCGTCGCGCCCCAGCCGCAGCCCTCTGAAGTCAAAATTTATGTCATGAAACTCGGCGCCAACACCGGTGGGTGTAAGGGTAAAAGCCCAACTGCCGAACTGCCTGCCTCCGATGTCAAATTCATCGGTTTCGAACAGCATGAGCGGTAATTCTCTTGGGTCCAAACCGATCAGCGGATCTTCGCGCTCTTCATCCTCGTCACGAACACGCCCTGCGTCAGCTACCGCAACTGTCGCGGACGTCTGCTCGGCCGACTCTGTTACACCCACAGCGACGGCTGCAGATTCCGCTTCCTCTTCTTCATCGCCCGGCAGCCGCAAATACTCCAAATCAACCTGCAGGTAATAGTCGTTGTCGTAGGGGATGACCACCTCTCCCTGCACTGCATCGCTGCTTACCCGGGTTAACCAACCCGCAGCAGCAGAGGAAGGCTCCATTCTGAAGCTCACCTTGGGGATTTCTTCCCCGTAAAGGGAAAAAATATCTGACTGGATATCAACGAACGCTATTGTGCTACCAAGTTCTGATGTGGATTCATTGGCATTCCCCATACCGGTAATCAGGTTTACCCAGGGCTCGAGATCAAACCGCTCGATGCTGCCAAGGATTGCCAAACCCGCAGTATCATTGTCAGCTAACTGCTCCATACTGCTGTCTTGCTCGCCAATAACCACCAGGCCATCAGTGATGATGCTGTCATCAATATCCAACAGGAAACGCAGGTCTTCACCAAGTACACCGTTGATCTCCTGCTGTGTCCCATCAAAGGCTAAATTGAGACTGAGGGGCATCTGCAGATCGGGCGTTTTACTAAATGGCTCCGGCAGATCCATGGTGACGCCCAGCAGATTGGATTCGATTTGCAGCATATTCGCGGCGCTTGCATCCGGCCGCTGGTCGATGGTCATCTTGGCGTCATAGGCAAATTCGCCGGTCATATTGGCGAGCAGGTCTTTAACAAACTCGCTCTGGCGTGGCCAGGCAATCATATCGGCTGGCGTGGAGGATCCACCACCTTCGATCACAATCGTCTCAATATCACCGGCTTCTCCTGTGGACGACAGCGCTAATTCAATTTCGGCACCGAACATTTCGCCACTAAGTTCAGTGGGCTCCAAGCCAGTGCGAGTATCAAAAATGATTGCGCCAGAGAGCTGACTCACCGACAGGTCAAAATCAGGTATCGCCAGGTCGTTATCGGCCATCAGCATGTCGAGCCGTATCTCAGTCTCAGCCCCGTCCTGGTCCAAGGGAACGGTGACCTCAACGTCCGCAGTAAATTCGCCTTCTGCCTGCCAGGTAGAAAGAGTTTCCTGTAGGCCACCCCCCAGGGGCGCAGCCTGGATGTAATCCAGGCCCTGGGCCGTCAGCCCTGAAGCGGCGCCGGTGACGGTGAGCAGGTTGTGCCCTGCCTCATTTCGGCGGACGATGCCCGTGGCCGTTTCCATCTTCATGCCAAGACTGCGGCCACTGTCTACCTGCACATCTATATTGTTGTCATCAGTCACTACGGTGGCGGTCAGTTCCTCAAGATTCGGAAACTCATCACTGAAGTTGACCAGTCCCTTTTCAAGCTGCCAATAGCTCTGAAATGTTTTAGTCTCAGAGGGCGACCCTCCAACGGTTGAGCCCCTATATAGAATCCCACTACTGTAGATATCACCGTCAACGATAGCCTGTTCCAGAAACTGCATGGTATTGCGCAGACTCTGGTTTATGTTCGGTCCATCCGGCAGGTATAGCGTTTTTTGAGCGGCATCGACCCGCTCTGCGCCCACCACAAGATCTAAACTCGCGTCCCGGCTTCCATCTGGAAAACGCTGCGTGATGGACGTGAACTGGGCATTGCCGTCTACAGCTTCTGACTCGGCAACAATTCTGCTACTGACCAACTTGACTCGCTGCCCGTTGCTCAGGTCGACATCAATTAACAGGCGTCCATTCACATAGCTGTAATCCCAGACGCGGGTAAAGGTCGCGGGGATATTCATGCTGAAATCAGTTGAGTCCACCTCCGCCAAGCCGGTTAGCTGCTGTGCCGCCTGATCAAATTCCATCTCTACATAAGCATCTATGCCCCATATATTGGGGGAATTCCTAATCGAACCTATCTGGCCATCCACCACATTGCTCCGCAGTGAGATGATGTCCTCCGTGGTATCTGTTAGCGGCATGCTAAGACTGAAATTTTCCAACGCACCATCGGGATTGAAGCCCTGAAGCTCCGCCATGGCGTTATCCGACAAGACCCCACTATCCAAAGCTAACTTGGCTAGCAAATCCAGTTCGATGCGATCGGCACGCACATTGAGAACACTTTCTGGCACCAGGTAAACGTAAGCATTGAATGAGCGCCAGAGCTCCTCGCTATAGTTTATCGACATGTCCGCTAGCGCAACTTCCCAGTGATCCCTGGCTATGCCTCGGGCCAGCTTTGCCTTACCCTGCAAATTATCCAGCCGTAGCGGCTCGCCATCCAGCACACTTACTGTGACACCAGGTACTTCTAACTCAATATTTGCAGCAAGTACTTCACCATCTTCCAGGTTCAACCAGGCCTGACCCCCACCCTGCAGGCTCTCTATTGCTACTTGGCCCAGATCCTGCTCGGCGAACAGCCTGGAGTAATCCGAGTTTGGCACGCTTACATGAAGCGTTCCGGACACCTCATCCAGTGAATCACCCTGTACTTCAAACGAGAATGCAAGCTGCTCGGCATTGCCTTCCAGATTGGCGTTAACATGTAAAAAGTGATTATCTCCCTGGTTCTGGAAGGTAGCCACGCCATTAACCAGACTAAGGCGATCACCACTGCGGGTGAGAACGTTGATTCCCACATCGGTTAGATCCAGACGGGTAAAACTGAGAAAGGTTTGGTAGAGCGAATTAAGATCCACCGGATTACCACCACCGGCGGCATTCACACCCGTCAGTTGCCAGCTGCCGTCGGTATTCTGTGAAATGTCGACGGCAAGACTTTGAATGACGAATTCCTCGAGCACCCAGCGTCGCTGCCAGACTGAGCGCGGCATATCCACAATGATGTTCGCGCTGGCAAAGCGCAAAGCAGAGCGAGGCAACTCCTCGCTCACGGCAAGCTGCAAACCGTCAATCTGAACCACGGGATTGAAACCAGAAAAACTGCCGGTTAGGGATTCCACGGAAACGGGTATGCCTGTGCTTTGTTGAATCTGGTCTTCGAGAAAAGAGGCGTAGCGTGAAATCGCCGGCATGAACTGCCGCCCGGCAGATACATAAGCAGCGAGCAACACTACCGCCACGACCACCAGCAAGAGCAACTGTTGATAGGCTTTCTTCAGAATCGTGGCAAACATTTTAAAGTTACTGTCAGGAACGCTTGTTCATAGAGTCAGGGAAAGGAACGCTAGTCTGAATTCGGCGCGGACTAATCCCATTTATAGCCTGGGTTTGCTTAACAGGAACTTAAATCAAACCGGGAAGCGATACCTCGGATCCTAAGTCAAGACCACATCGAACTGTTCCTGAGTATACATAGGTTCCACTTCGAATTTGACTGTCTTACCGATTAATTCCTGCAGGCCGGCCAGGGTGTCAGATTCCTCATCCAGCAACCTGTCCACCACGCCCTGTGAGGCCGTAACTAAAAGAACATCGTTCTCATAGGCCCGGGCGACCCTGAGGATTTCCCTGAATATCTCGTAGCAAATTGTTTCTGGCGATTTCAAAGTGCCGCGACCTGCGCATATGGGACAGTGACTATTGAGAATCTGACCCAAGCTTTCACGGGTACGCTTGCGGGTCATTTCAATCAAACCCAGTTGTGAGATACCGGTGATGGTGGTGCGGGCATGATCCTTCTCCAGGGCCTTGGTGAACGTGCGCTGCACCTGGCGCTGGTGCTCTGGGTCAATCATGTCAATGAAATCGATGATGATGATGCCGCCAAGATTGCGAACCCTCAGCTGTCGGGCAATGGATGTGGCCGCTTCGAGATTGGTCTTCAGAATGGTCTCGGCGTGATTCCGGCTACCCAGGTAGGCCCCGGTATTTACATCGATAGTGGTCATGGCCTCGGTTTGATCTATGATGAGGTCACCACCAGACTTGAGCTTCACACTACGCCCAAGGCCTTTGTTGATTTCGTCCTCAACGCCGTAGAGATCAAAAATCGGGCGTTCACCAATGTAAGGCTCTACCTGGGTTTGAAGTTCCGGCACATAGTCTTCCAGGAACTTACAAATCTCGTCGAACGTCGCCTTGTTGTCGACCCGGATCTTTTCCACTTCGGGACGAATCAAATCGCGCACGGTGCGCATATAAAGTGGCACTTCACGGTAGACCGCCTTAATACCTTCCTTGCGCTGTATGCGCTCTTCAACCTTGGTCCACAGCCGCTTGAGATAGCGAATATCCTCCACCATTTCCTCAGCACTGGCGCCTTCGGCTGCGGTTCGAATAATGAATCCGCCGCGACCATCCCATTGCTCCTGTTCGAGCACGGATTGCAGCAGCTCCATGAGCCGCTCACGCTCTACCTCGTCTTCCAGGCGCTGGGATATGCCTAGGTGTTTGCTGCGCGGCATATATACCAAATTTCGCGAGGGCAGCGTCAGATGGGTGGTCAGCCGGGCGCCTTTGCTGCTGATCGCGTCCTTGGCTACCTGTACCACGATGTCCTGCCCTTCTCGCAGGGTTTCCTGAATCGGTGCAGGCGTCTCATCACGCGCCTCATAACCGTCTGCATTGATTGCAGAAATATCGGAGTTATGGATGAAGGCAGCGCGATCCAAACCGACATCAACAAAGGCTGCTTCCATTCCAGGCATCACTCGCACGACCTTGCCCCGAAACACGTCACCGACATAGCCGCGCTTGTTGTGACGTTCGATAAAAATTTCCTGCAGCAGCCCGTTCTCAATCAGGGCTACTCGAGTCTCCATCAGGGTGACATTAATCAATATTTCTTCGCTCATGGTCTAGGTAAGTCGTTTCCGTAAATCGTTGCGGTGATGGTTTGGTTTTTTGGTTAGTAGAGGCTATAGAAATGATGGATTAGAAGATTGATTAAAAGGCCCGGTAAAAATTCAGCGGGTACAGGCTCTCTGGCTGGCTGTGCTCGGCGGCAGTATTGGTATGCCGAATTCTGCCAGAAGCTGGGCCGTTTCATAAAGCGGTAATCCCATCACACCGCTGTAGCTGCCGCTAATCTGCTCGACAAATACCGCACCCAAACCCTGGATCGCATAGGCACCGGCCTTACCCTGCGGTTCGCCCGTCTCCCAGTATGCCTGTGCTTCCTGCAGCTCTATCTCCCGAAAGCTGACTTCTGTAACCGAAAGTCTGCTTGCCGACCGGTTTCCCGATATTAGGCTGACTGCCGTACAAACCCGGTGACGTCGATTGGAAAGCAACGCCAGCATGCGCAGTGCGTCATCCGCATGCTCGGGCTTACCCAGTATAGCGCCCCCGGCCACGACTACAGTGTCAGAGCCCAGCACAATGCAATCCGACTGGTCTTGCACAGCATAGGCGGCTCTGGCTTTCTCCAGCGCCAACCGCTCAGCCAGGGCCTCCGCCGTCTCTCCCGCAGCGGGCGTCTCATCGATTTCCTGAGGCGCTTGCGCAAACGTGACTCCAATCTGTTCCAATAACTGGGCGCGTCGAGGTGACGCTGAAGCGAGGATTAGCATAGGTTCAGTCAAGTTGGGCCGGGCTCCGTTGCAAACAACTAGTGCACATCGAAACTGCGTCTGATATGGCGCAGCAACTGGAACATCGAAGGCCAGATTATTGCGCTGGTGAGCGCTGCCATAAGGAATAGTAGATTGGAGGCAACGGTCTGACCGGTAACAATTTCCAGCCAGTGACTGAGCATCAGATTGATTCCCACCATGGCAAACACCAGGCCCGCCTGCTGCAGGGCTGAGAACATTCGCAGGCGCTGATGCAGGTTGAGTGTGACATAGGCAATGATCACCAGTCCGAGCGCATTGAGGCCGAGCACTGACCCTTCCAATACGTCCAGCACGATCCCAACAATCCATGCCGAACCAATGCCCACGCGATAAGGCAAGGCCATAACCCAATAGATCAGCACCATGGGTACCCACTCAGGTCGGTAGTTCATGGCCCAGTCCGGGAATGGCACAATGGCCAGCAGGTAGGCAATAAAGAAACTTAGAAGGATCACCCAGATCGCATGTGCTCGTGGCTGCATATGAAACCTATTGGTTGGAAGTGCTGGGATCAATTTGTGATGCCTGACTCTCGTCAAAAACAGGCTCAACAGGCTGTTCCTCAGGCAGGGTTTCTTCGCCTGGTTCCAGATCGAATTCCGGCAACACCCTCTCTTCACTGGCAAATACCAGCATTACGTGGCGCGTACTTGCAAGTTGTGCCAACGGCCTTGCCTTCACAGTCGCAAAATCCTGACCAGGATCGGAGTATACGCTGGTGACTTCCGCAACCGGATAATTCTTGGGATAGACCTGCCCCATCCCGGAACTAACCAACAGGTCGCCTGCCTTCATGTCTTGGGTCTGGGTGACAAACTCCAGTTCTAGTTCCGAGACTGTGGATCTGCTGCCTCGGGCCAAGGCCCGCTCGCCGTTGCGATTAACCTCGACCGGAGTAATGTGGTGAGAGTCGGTGATGAGTAGAATCCACGCGCTGAACGGTAACACTTCATCTACCTGTCCCATCAGACCCTTGGCATCCAGCAGAGCCTGCCCGAGAAAAACGCCATCCTCTGAGCCCTTATTGATGAGTATACGCTTGGAATACGGGTCAGGTGATACATTGATGATTTCAGCTGGCATGACTTCCCCGGCGATTACCTGAGTAGCCTCCCGCAGATCCAGTAGACGGCTGTTTTCACTAGCCAAGGATTCCAGCAGCTGCAGTTCACGCTGCGCGACCAGCAGGTCTTCCCGCAGACGCTCGTTCTCCACCAGTAGATCGGAACGCGATACGAATACATCATCGATCCAAAAAGAGATGCGGGTTGGAATATCTGCTACCCAGTACACCGGCGTTGTGACGTACCCCAGACCATAACGCACCCGCTCCAGATAGCCGAAGCGACCATCGGCAAACATGATGCAGATGGATAGCAACAGGAAGGCAAGAGCCCTGTACTCCAGGGCTACACCTTTTATGAAGAGCGTCTTATCGATGGCCTAATTACCTCGCAGAGATGCTGGAAATTATAGCCCGCGGGCAGCATGGGCGGAACCGCGACAATTTACCCGAACAGCAGCCCTAATCGAGGGTTACAAGGTCAATATCGTGGGCATCCATAAGCTCCATCGCCTTGCCGCCACCGCGGGCAACACAGGACAAGGGATCTTCAGCCACAATGACTGGCAGTCCGGTTTCCTCGGATAGCAGCTTGTCCAGATCTTTCAGCAGCGCACCACCACCGGTTAACACCAGCCCACTCTCGGCAATATCTGATGCCAATTCCGGGGGTGATTGTTCCAGCGCACTCTTTACCGCCTGCACAATTGCCGTCAACGGCTCCTGCAGGGCTTCCAGAATTTCGTCGCTATTGAGGGTAAAGCTGCGGGGAACCCCCTCAGCCAGATTACGACCGCGCACATCGATTTCGCGAATCTCGCTGGAACTGCCAACGAAGGCGCAGCCAATTTCTTTCTTGATGCGCTCAGCCGTGGCGTCCCCGATGAGACTGCCGTAATTGCGTCTGACATGGGTGGTAATCGCTTCGTCGAAGCGGTCGCCGCCCACCCTGACGGATTCAGAATACACCACACCATTGAGGGAAATGATAGCGATCTCGGTAGTACCCCCCCCAATGTCCACGACCATGGAGCCACTTGCCTGTTCCACCGGCAAGCCCGCACCGATAGCAGCAGCCATGGGTTCTTCGATCAGTCGCACGTCCCTGGCACCGGCGCTGGCTACAGACTCTCGAATAGCGCGGCGCTCAACCTGGGTCGATTTGCAGGGGACACACACTAAAACCCGCGGGCTGGGCGGGAAAAAGCTGTTTTCATGCACCTTATTGATAAAGTGCTGCAGCATCTTTTCT
>Ga0181559_10000564_pt1 | contig 34798 bp, 23 predicted proteins | sample 011ome_21_FD_133752 | JGI IMG/M metagenome (GOLD analysis project Ga0181559, IMG submission 133752) | Coastal salt marsh microbial communities from the Groves Creek Marsh, Skidaway Island, Georgia - 011508AT metaG (megahit assembly) | ecosystem: Environmental > Aquatic > Marine > Intertidal... | reverse complement strand
GCCGCTGTTGCTCGCCGCCAGCGCGGCTGGGAACATCAAAAGCGTCATGGGCGTGAGAGAGAAAACCGCGTGGGTGACTCCCGCGAGCGGATTTTTGCTCGTCGCCGGCGGGTGGTACGCTTTGTTAGGAAGAGTCGTCCCGTTGATTCTCGGCGGCGGCGGCGCGTGATGATGCGAGAGCAGAAGACACGCACGCAGAGAGAGAGAGAAACTAGCAGCATCAGTAGTAATAGTAGTAGCATCGTAGAAATATTTTAGATTGTAAATGTCATCGCGGCTCTCTAAAGTCGTCCGTTTTGCTTTCTCTCGTCGTATCTTTTCAACGCGCCACACTTTTTTATCTCCCCTCGTAAACACACTTACACACACGAAAAGATGGCGGGCCTCCTCCACCGCTCCAACCGCCCGCTCACCGCGAAATCTCGCCAGAGGACGAAAAACATCAAGTGGGTTTTCCTCGTCGCGTTTTTATTCCTCTTCGCGCAGCGCTCGTATTCTGCGATTACCGTGAGCAATCGCTTGCAAGCGCTCAACAAGAGCGTTAACGACGAAAACACGATGACGATGATGCGAGGAAACCCGATGGAGTTAGAAGACGGCTCCGAGGAAGAAGAAGAGGAGAACGACAGCAGAAACAACGATAACGAAGAGGAGGAAACTATCGTGGTCACGAACAGCGGCCAGAGACGACGACAAGAAGAAGAAGTAATAAAAGGCGACGCGATTGTTTCTCGCTTGCTCCGAGAGCGAGACTTGGACAAATTCGGCCGAAAGGCGCACGCGTACGCGCACGCGTCGGATAGAGATTACAGCGCGATAATCATAGCGAAAGACAACGCGAGCACGGATAAGTACGACGTGAAGTATACGGACGTGAATGGGAAGAAGACGCACTTTCAGCTCGGGGATGTGTTGGGGGAGACGTTACCGGAGGAGGAGAGCGCGGCGACGAAGACGCACCGCGCGTGCGCGTTGGTCGGGAATAGCGGGACGCTGTTGAAGTCTCAATTCGGCGAGGAAATCGATGGCCACGATGCCGTGATGCGGGTGAATTTTGCGCCGGTGAAGAATTTTAAGAGGGACGTTGGCGTGAAGACGACGTATGATTTTAGCAATCGAGAGAACGCTCGACGGTTGGTCGAGAAAGGATGGGAGAATTCGAGACCAGATTCGGTGGCGTTGTTCTTCGAAGGCAGCTCGCCGACGAATAGGAAGCGGATATTTGAACCGCTGGTGAAAAAGTACGGGAAGAGTTTGAAGGTGCAATTTTTGCACCCAGGCTTTGTCAATCGAGCGCACGATTTATGGAACGTTCTGAAAGAAATCATCGAAAAGGAGAAGAAGAAACAGTTTCACGATAAACCGATGAGCGGATGGTACGCGGTAAACTTCATGATGCAACGGTGCGAGAGTTTAGATTTATACGGGTTTGAGCCGTACACGAGTAAAGCGAAAGCAACGGCACCGTACCATTATTTTGATCAAGTGCAAGGAGTGGTGAGCGTTCACTCGTTCGATTTCGCCGTGTTCGCGTACCAGAAGTTTGCTAAAGTGTTCCCGTTGAGAATTAGAACGAAGAATGGGTGGATAGGCGCGGAAGAGGATTGATTTTAATTTCTAGTAGTTCATAGCATCACTATTATTTTACCACACATAAAGTAGCTCTCTGTCATCATCATCTAATGGTGAGGCTGGACATTAATATTCCGCCGGCAACAGCGACGTTCAAACTTTCCGTGACGCCTGGCGTAGGAATCGTAACCGCACGAACAGAACTCGCAATTTCCTCGCTCACGCCTTGTCCTTCGCTACCTAAAACTAAGCACACTCTATTGTCATTATTACTATTATTACTACTATCGCCGTTCAACTCTCTGGAAACGTCCACGCAACTCTCACCCGCGAGCATCGCCGCCAACACGTTTCGTTTCAACTCAAACTTGCCGCCATTCACCATGCCCTCGAAAAAGTCCTCGTTCGTTTTCCAGGTAAACATTTGCATCCGAAACGCGGTTCCTTTGCTCGAACGCACGCTCTTATCGTTGAACGGATCGCACGTTCTCGGGCCTAATCCAACCGCGTCGAATCCAAACGCCTCGGCGGTTCGTAAAAGCGTCCCGACGTTTCCGGGATCCTGCACGCCGTCTAAGCACAACACTTTCTCTACTTTCTTATCGCTATTTTTTTGTTGTTTCGTAAACACATCCCGAACCTCTCTGATCTCCGGCATTTCTAACTCGGCGACGATATCTATCCCATCAGCGTTCTCCACGCCGGCGAGTTTCTTCATCACTTTCGCCGTCGCGCGCGCGTACGCGCACCTCCTCCCTTCTTCGCTCCGCGCGGCGACTAAACCTCGCACGACATTCTCCTCCACCGCGTCTCCATCCTCCATCGCATACAAAGCTTTCACCCTCACTCCTCTCGTTCCTTTACCGTTGTCGACGACGACGCCTTGGTGCTCTAAAATCTCTTTCAAAACCGTCGACCCGACGACGATAACCGACTTTTCCTTCTCTCGAAACGATTTGGACGTTCTCAATTTCACGATTCGTTTCACGTTCGAGTTGTCCGCGCTCGATATCATCACAGAAGAAGAAGAAGAAGAATATTCTTCGTTCGCGACGACAAACGTTGTCGTTCTCCTCGTCGTCCTTTTGTTCGTTCTCGGCAGCAGCAGCGCGGCGGCAAAGAAGGAGGCGGCCGGAGGAGTGATGATTTTACTTCCTCTCAAAGTCGCTTCCAAAGTCGTCGTTTTTTGCTGCCCCCGCTGCGAGTAAAAGTAACGACAGCACGAATAACAAAACCGGTGGTTTTTTGTGATGACGCTACCACCAAAACTAATGTCACTCGTAACTCTCGTCCTCCCCCTCATCGTCGTCGTCGTCGTCGTCGTCGTCACTCTCATTCGCGCGAGAAGAAGAAGATGCATTATGGTTCGTTAGTTAGTTCGTTTGTCTCTTTTCGTGCAAAAACTGTTTTGTGTCGTAAAACTCAATTCGCGAAAAAATCAAAAATTTCTGTGTTTAGGGTTTCATATCTGATTTTGGCTCGCACGAAAGGAGAGCCTCAGAAATATAAACAGAACAAAAAAAGGTGCCAGACAAGACACTCGACAACGACACCACCCATCAATCACCATCATGGCGAAAGCATCTCCGGAAGACTTGAAAGCGCTGTTCGACACGCAACGAGGGTGAGCGCACTTGTGTTTTGATTTTTTTGCGAGTCTTTTGTATCTCTCTCTCTTTCTTTCTCTCTCTCTCTCTTTGGCGCGCGCGAAGAGAGAGAGAGAGAGGATGTTTTTTCGAAAAGATGATTGATTAGAAAGAGGGACAAAGAAACACCGCGCTCTCTCTCTCTCTCATTCTCTCTCTCTCTATTTTCTCGCGCACTCATGTGCACGCGCTTCTTTTTTAACGCAATCGTTCGCTTTTATGTTACATTTACACGAACACGCACAGGTACATGAAGTACTTCTTCGATGAGCTCGATTACGAACCTTTACAAAAATTCTGCCAACTCGTGTTGGATTGCAAAGGGACGGTGTTTTTCACCGGCGTCGGCAAGTCTGGTTTTATCGCGCAAAAGATTTCGATGACGTTAGTTTCTACCGGAACGAAATCGGTGTTTTTGAACCCGACGGACGCGTTGCACGGAGACATTGGGATCGTGTCGAAGGAAGACATCATGGTTATGTTTTCGAAATCCGGCTCGACGACGGAGTTGTTGACGTTGATTCCGTACGCGCGAGCGAAAGGGGCAACTTTGGTTGGGGTGTCCTCGAACGCGAAGAGTAAGTTGGCGACGGAGACGGATATGCACGTGATGTTGCCGTTGGAGAGAGAGTTGTGCCCGTTTGATTTGGCGCCGGTGACGAGTACGGCGATTCAGATGTTGTTTGGCGATACTTGCGCGGTGGCGATTATGCAAGCGAAATCGTTGACGATGGACCAATACGCGATGAACCACCCGGCTGGGAGAATCGGAAAGAGGTTGATTTTGAGTGTAAAAGATGTGATGAAACCGTTGAGTGGATTGCCGTTGGCGAAACCGGACGAGAAGTTGGTGGACGCGTTGGTGGAATTGTCGAGTAAAGGGCAAGGGAGTTTGTTGATCGTGGACGACGCGAACACGTTGTTGGGCGTTTTCACGGATGGCGATTTGAGACGATCGTTGCACGAGAAAGGTGGAGAGGTTTTGCAAGCGCCGATCAAGGATTTGATGAGCTCGACGCCGAGAACGACTTTAGCGGAGGGGAAGGCTGTGGATGCCATGAGAGAAATGGAAGCCGGGGGCAGACCGGTGAGTTTCTTACCGGTCATCGACGAGGAGAAAAAGTTAGTCGGCTTATTGACTTTGCACGGGTTGGTCAACGCCGGTTTGTAAGTGAACGGAGATTGATATGACGTGATAGCAATTATATATGCTCACCATTTTTTTTGTTTGTGTGACTATTCCGATACGAGTACTACTTCTACTACATCTATATTTCCTATTTTTCTTCTTCTTCTTCTTCTTCTAACACGGTTGACACGTAACTTCGTCTTCGCCGCACGCGCCACACGAACACGCGTTCAACATCTCTGCATCGCTATTAGTATCTAGTTGTTGTTGTTGCTGCTGCTGCTGCTGTTGCTGTTTTTGCTGTCGCTCAAACCGTTCTAACGCTTTCCTCGCGGCCATTTCCCGAGGATTGTTATCGAGTGCCGTATTTGCTCCTCCTTCTCCTCCGCCTAACTTCATCCCGCTCAATTTTCTCGTTTCCTTCATGCACTCGTCTTCGCTCAAAGAATCATACTCGACGTCGCGAGCGTTATCGTTTGCGTACCTCTCGCCACTTCCTCCGACTCGTCGACCTGTATTCCAATCTCTTTCGCATAATTTCACCAGCTCGCTGTTCAGCGCCTTGAACTCCGCGTTGTGCTCCGAAATGACGTTATGCGCCAACTCGTGCATCAACACTCTCCGGATCGATTCGTACCGTCTCAAACCACACCAATCGTCCGTCCGTAACCTCAAATGAATTTCCATCCCATTATTTTTATTGAAACCTAACACGCACGTCTCCGAAATTCCAACCAAACCTTCCGGCGGCATCTCGCACAGCAGACCAACTTGGAAGCGTTTCGTCTCCATCACGCGAACAACCCCGGGATCTCGCTTCAACCGTTCCAAGATCGCCATCGTTTTCGCTCTCGACGGTTCGACGATGCCCTCGGGTACCGCTAAAACTCTCAAACTCTGAAACGTATATTTCGAAGACGTCGTGTCGTACGCAGCCGCTGCGGCGTCCTTATTCGATCTGCTCAGATATCTCACGTCTCTCCTTCTCTCTCGTTTCAGCTCGTCCTCGAATCCGCGCACGCGCACGTCCACCTTCTCGTCTCGCTTCATCTTCTCCACGACCGCGACTTCCGAGGCCACGAGTAAAACTTTTTTCCCTCTTCGTATCGTCGGATTTTCGCTCAATCGAAGCTTTCCATCCGTTTCCGGATTCGCGAAAGGTTGCAGAGGCACCCCTTTCGGATGAAGGCCGATGAACTTCATCGTTTTCCTGTCGAGCTGCTTTCGCTGCGAATTTAATAACGATTCGAGCACGGCTTCGCTCAAATCGAGAAGCGTGTGTTCATCTTCGTTTTCTTCGTCGTCCTCTTCGCCGAGGCGTATCGCGTGGAGCTCGTTTCCGAAGGAGACGTTGATGATCATTTGTGTTTCTCTCTGTTATCCTTTTTTTATGACGTTTTTCAACTGTTTTCTCCCTAAACGGGAAAAAAAATGACGCTCGTTACCTGCAGGTATTGTTCCACCCCGTCTTCGACGACGACGAGAAGGCGGTGGCGTGGGACGAGGAAAAAGGAAGCGGTTTTTACCGCTGGTCCTCCTCGCGCGAGCGACGACCGCGACGACGATAAAGCGACGGCTTCGCGAATCGTAATCGAAGAAATCTTGAGCGCATCCACTCCGATGCAAACGTTAGGAATCACCACGGAAGAAGAAGAAGAAGAAGAGGAAGAAGAAACAGAAGCGGCGAAAAGAAGAACGAGAAGACGGTCGAAAGTGCGAAAAGCATTCTCGAATAGGGTAAAACTGATCCATCCAGACGTGTCCGACGACGAGCGGAGCGCAGAAGCGACCGAGAAGTGCGTCAGAGCGTACGCGTGGTTGTTGAAGGAAGAGGCGTCGACGAGAGATGAGGAGGAGAACACCTACAACGACATATACGCGAGCGTGTTCGTGAACGAGATTTTATGCGTCGGAGCGTCAAATTGTCCGTCGCATTCAAATTGCACGGTCACCGCGAGAGAATATTTTCGAGTCAATCCAAAAACAAAAGCGGCGAGGTTCGAGAGAAGTGAAACGAGCAATCATCCTCTAGCCGAAACGTATAGCGTACACCTCGCGGTCGAGCAATGTCCGAGACGTTGCGTGCACTGGTTGGACGAGAAGCAAACGCAAGCGTGTGAAGAAGAATTACAAAAAGCTATAGACGGGTTAGAGTTGATAGACGACACGGCGCTTCGGCTGGAATACATGATTAGCGCGTTCGCGGCTGAAAATAGGCTCATCGAGAGAGAACTGAGAGCAGCGGAAAACAGACGAGAGAGGAACCGAGGAGCGGCAGACAACGCGAGCTGGTGGAAGTAGAAAAAAAGATATAGATAGAGCAACGCTAAGCAACACTAGAGAGAGAATACAATCATCAAAAGGAATCGGTTAAATCTATGCAATTCCCGCACATCGTCTTCCGTTTCCCTTCGCAAAGCCAACACGGCTGTCCTTTCCTGTACCCATCTTTCCCTCCGTATTTATCCTCTTGGTTCACCCCGGTCCCTTCGCACTGCCCGCACGGCTTTAACCCGGTGCCTCGGCATATCGGACACAGAACTTTCTTTTCACCCGCACCCGCGGTAGCGGCGTCGCCGCCGCTGCTTCTTCTCCGGACGAATCCAACTCCTCCTCCTGGTCTTCTTCCACTACTCGGGAAAACCTGTCGTCGCTTCTCATCATCGCACCGCCGCAGAGAAGAAGAAGAAGAAGAAATAGAAAAAGAACGCGATGGCGTCGTCGTTTTCAGCGCGTGGAGATTGAACATTTGTCTCTGCGTTTGCGAGCGTGTAATTATAAACGTTTTTGCGTGCGAGCGCGTGAACACCCACCCCTAACACTGCGTTGTGCCGCAAATTCGCAAAATCTTAAACCGTTACGATACCGTTAGGGAAAAACAACAATCCGCTTCATAAAAAGTTCGTAAACGACACATGCTCTTCTCTCTTTCCCCGCCGCGTCATCATCCACAGCGACTCTCTTTGCTCCCACGACAACCAGAACAACAACAACAACAACCGCACGCGACGAAAGCAGCAACAATTTGCCGCTGCGCTGCGCTCGCGTCTTCGTCGGACGCGTCTTCGTCTTCCAGACGCTTTCAGTTCGTGCGGTACGGAGACAGCGCGCCTTTGCAAACGACGACGATATGCTGCGATGGTTTAGTCCCGAACGCGAGTTTACAGCTCACGCACTGGACGAACAACGAAACGCCGGAGCAGTTTTACGCGGACACGAGCACGGAAATAGCCATGAATTTCGTGGAGAGTAGTAATAACGGGGCTTTCGATGGAGGAGGAGCGTACGAAGACGCGTTGGTCTTGAACAATCACTACGACACGGATGGCGTTTTGAGCTGCTTCGCGTTGCTCGAACCAGAGTTTGCGTTGAAACATAAACAGATATTCATCGAAGCCGCCGAGAGCGGAGATTTCGGAGAGTTTAGCTCGGAAGATGGGGTGAAGTTGGACATCGCGTTGTCGTCGATTTGTGATCCTTTGTCGTCGCTGTGCGTGACGGACGACGACGAGTTGGCGTACGCGCTGGCGTTCGAGAAGGTGAAAGCGTTGGTCGAGCGCTTGAACGAAGATTTCGGGGAGAAGTTATGGAACGAAGGATATGATCAAGTGTTGGAGGCCGAGAAGGTGTTTGAGCGAGGGAACGCGACGGTGCGGAGGAGCGAGAAGGATGCGAGGTTGGCGATTGTCGAGTCGAGAACGGAGGATGGTTATTTATCGTCTCAAGTAGTGCATAAAAAACTGAAAGAGATTGGCGCCGATGGTTTAGGGGAGAATCCGGTACTTCGCGTGTTGCGGGCGACGAAAGACGAAGGCAGCGGGAAATATCGGTATTTTTACGAAAAACCGAGTTACGGATGGGTGAAGAAGTTGAAAAGGCGGAGAGAGATTCCAGACGTCGACGCGGACGTTTTGGCGGAGAAATTGAGCGGAAGAAGTAGCAGTAGTTGGTCCAAAGGTGGACCGTTGGGTCTCTCCGCCATTTGTCAAATGAACGAATACGTTTCCTTATCCCCGAACGACATGGCAAAGATAGTTTTGGATATCGAGAGAGGAAGTGTGTTCACGTGAAGTAAAAATGGTCAACAGCTAAAGTCTAAATTATTATTAACATAAGTCATCGATCGATCACTCTAGGTTTTGCTACTTTGTGTTAGTCCTATCATCCCATTTCAGCTTCTTATACGCCACTTGCTCAGCTTCCACCATCCGCGCCGCGTTACTTTTTTTGCTCAAGACGTGCAAAATAGCCGATCGCGATCGAGAGTTTGTGCGCATTTCAATATCTGTGGGCCGTTTACAATCGTCCATTTCCGCCGCCCAGGCGTTGTCGTCGTCGTCGCCGCCGCCACCACCACCTTTCTTCTTCTCTAATAGTTTCGTCACGGACTTCTCGTGATTTGTTTTCAACCATTCGAAGATGGGCGCGTTTGTTCGCACTTTCTCAACTTTTCGGAAATACTCAATCAATATTGCGCACTCGGAATGTTTCCACGTTAAAACGCCCAGTTTTCCATTCTCTTTCAGTAACTTCATTGCGCCTTCCATGCCTCTGCGAAACTCGTCGAATTCTTCGTTTAAGTGAATGCGAAGCGCCTGGAAAGTCATTTTCGCGGGATGCATGGCTTGGTACTCGGCGCCCTTCGCATTCGCCACGAGCGTCGCAAATGCCTTGGTCGTCTTCGGGAGCGCGTTGGTATCCCGAGCTAGGACGATGGCATCCGCGATGCGTTGCGCGGACAGTTCGTCGCTCGTTTCTCCGTATTTAAAAATAATTTCTCGCAAGTCGTCTCTGGAAACTTTCAACAAAAAATCGTACGCGCTCACACCGCTCGTCACGTCGAACCGCAAATCCAGCGGCCCGTCCTGCTCCGGTCGAAACCCGCGAGACTTGTCGTCAAACTGCGGCGAAGAGATACCCAAATCAAGAAAAACGCCCGAAACTTTTACGTTCGAATCTTTCTCTCGCATTACTTTGAACATTTTCCCGAACGGCGAGTGGTGCATGTGAAACCTTGAATCTTCCTTTTCCAACGCTCTGCCAACCGTAATCGCTTCGGGATCTAAATCAAACGCGTGGAGTTGCCCATCCTTCCCGAGAGCGTTTAGTATCCCGCGCGTATGTCCTCCTCTTCCAAACGTACCATCTATATATATACCGTTTGGATCATTTGCTATGCCTAAACTATCGATAGTTTCTCTCAACATCGCCGGCGTGTGCGTCCCAAACGCTTGCGTCGTTCCTCTCGTCCCAAACGGTGACTTTTTCGCAACCGTCACCGAAACTGTACGATCTAAAAACCGCTCTCCATCCATCGCCAACGCTTTTTCTCGTGATTCCACGGCTTTAAACGTCAAAAATCCAGCTCCTTTACTGTTTCCAGTCGTTTGGTCTCTCAACAAATTCACCTCTTCCTTCAACTCGCCGCAGAGCTTGAAGAAATCCGCGATGTCGCTCTCGTCCACGTTTTTCGGTAAATACTTCACGAAAACCTCGTACCCTTCTTGTTCGGACCCTTGCGCGACCATTCTATCTCCGGCATTGTTTTGCTTTTTTATGCTAGTGTTGATACTCGCGTTCATTTTCATCGCTGGCACCTGCTCCCCATATTTTCCCAACCCGCACTTGTAGCACGTCTCGCGCCTCGCAAAGTTTTCCCCGCCGCACTTCTCGCACGTCCAATCTCGTCCTTCTCGTTCGTTTGTGGTCGTTTTTCTCCTCGTAAGTCCATCGGATGCATTACTCGTCGGCGTGGTGGTGCCAAAATCTGTACCTCTCGTCACAGCTGCGTTGTTCGAACGAGCAACCCCGTTCGTTTCGTCCGTCACTTTTACAAATCGTCCATTTAATTTCTCATCGTCCTTCTCCACGCATCGCTGAAACTCCGCGTCGGATTCAACCACGACGATCGCTTCCCCGTGAAACACGTTTCGAACGCACGACTCATCGATCGTTAAGAAATTCGCGACTTGCGCTTTATCCGTGTTCGGAGCGATGCCTTTTAAGCGCAGTCGGAAACGTTTAGGTGTTTTTGCACTTCCCGGCGGCTGCGCTTTCGGACCCACCTCCTCTTGCCCACCCGCGAGGCTGCCGCCGCGTTTCTTCTCGTCCTCGTCGTCCTTATCCTTCTTCTCTTTCTTCTCTTTCTTTTCTTTCTTCGCCTTCTTGCGTTCCGAACGCTCGTCCTCGGACGCGTCCGTCGACCGTTTCTTCTTCTTCTCTCCCATTTCGTTGCGTGCTTCTGATTTTTGCGCTTTTTTAATGAGGGGCGGAAAGAAAGAAACCTCAAGTGAGAGAAAGTTTTTAAAAAATGTCTATCGAGAATGCGAGAGACGCGGCGCGCGAGTCTGCGCGAATGATGCGGCGAATAGCGCGTTATCTAGTGCTTCCTTTTTAATTCTCAATCATTCTCTCTTTCGTTTTCTAAGCGTTACTCTCTCTCTTTCTCTCTAAGTGCACACGTTGACAATCCCGCTGGCCGCGAGGAGTCTCAAAATCATCCGCTCGTGGTCCCAGGCGTGTTGCGTCCGACCGGATCTCGGGGCGACTTTACGACCGGTGAACCAATACGGTTCTTTCCCACCAGAGTCGGTGGTGAAACCGTACACGTCGACGGTTTCGCAAGAACGCGCGAAGGTTAACACGGCGTGCATGCCGGAAGTCATGTATTCCCAATCTTCGAACGGGCCGAATCCGAGCCGGACGAGCTCTTCGCGCATTTTTTTGAACGAGTGGATGATGGACTTTAAATGCGCGTCGTGCATTTCGATGACTTTCCGTTTTTGTCGTTTGGCTAAGCGCGAGATGAGTTGTTTGCGCATGGCCGGGAACCAGGCTAAGTAAATGAGCTCGTCGTTATCGGGCGGGTGTTTCGAGGCGGGTTGTAAACAACACACGTCTTTGCTCATTTTGTAACTCAACACCCGATGGGTAGCTTTCTGTCCTAAACTGGCGTTGAACTTGGCGTTGTTGTTATCTAAAACGTTGATGCGAACGACGACGTCGTGTTTGTCGATGTATTGGCCGTATTCTTTGGCCATTAAAGCGCCGCCGTTACCAACGATGGCGCACGTTTTCTTTCTCTCGATGCCCGCTAAACTTTTCCCCAATTTTGCATCCATGGTTCCGGCTAATTTCCACGCCGCTTTTCTAACCAAGTCATTTTCCGAGTCTAACTGACACTTGGACAAATCTTCTAAGCACGCAATCAACGCCTCTTCGTCTTTATTCTTCACGGTTGGATTCACGCTCGATTCAATCTTTTTCGTCCTCGGCCCGTTTTCCGTTCGCACTCTCACCGTCCCTTTCGTCGCCCCGTCGATCCTAGACACCCCAACGTACCCCGCTTTCGCCGGCAAAACCTTGCTCTCTTTTTTCCTCAACCCGCTCTGTTTCGTAAACTTTGGCAACATCTCTTTCGGCGCGTTCGCGCACTTCGCGTTCCCTCGATGTATCGCAAACGCCTTCGGCATGTTGCCCGCCTTCCTCGCCGCTTCCTCTTGCCTCACCTCTCTTTCAATTTGCGCGTTCTTCTCCATGGTCGCCACTTCGTACCCGTCCGCCTCTTGGTTTTCTTCCTCGTCGTGCATTTCTGCTTTTTCGTTTTCCTCTCGATACTTTAAATCGTTGTTCGCGTCCGCGGCGACCGTTTCCTCCTCCTCGCCCAGTTGCTCTTCTTTGCCACGCTCTTCGGCAACATCATCACCATCACCATCATCCGCATCACCGTCCTCATCCTCGTACCCAAACCCTAACCCATACGCAATCGGTTCAAACACGTGCTCCTGCACTTCCCTCTCGAACGTGTCCACGTACGTCTTCGCGTTCTCGTTCACTTTCCCGGAGAAGTGGAACAGAAACAGCAGCGCGATGGAAACGTAAAAGCACTTGCGCATGCGTTTGCTCAGATTCTTTCTTTTTTCCACGGACGACGACGACGAATTGTTGCCGGTGGAGAAGCCGACACCACCAGCGCCAACATCGCTGTTCGTAGGAGCGGCGCGGGAAGAAGAAGAAGCGTGGTAGTCGCTCCTTTTCGATGGAGAAATCATCCTTCTCTTCCTCTTTTTAATGAGGATTACTTGGACTTTTCCCCGCATAAATTTGCCTCACTGACTCTCTCACTCGCTGCGTTGCGGGCGGGCGATTAAAAGAAAAGGCGGAGGCTCGCGTCGGATAGAAAGAGAGATAGATAGAACAGAAAACATGAGCAGTTTTGCATCAAAAATCCCGCAATTCATCTTCTTCTTTTACGTGACCATCGTGTCTTTGAATCTGTTGCACCTTTTCTTCCCGAAGCGATGCGACGGGAAAGCTTCGATGTGCGTGTTTCCGAGTTTGCAACACGAGGAGGATTTTCGCGTGCACGTGTACGTTTCGGAGACGAAGAGCGAACGGAAAGTGATGGAGGAGGTGATTTCGAGAGCGTATGCTCGGAGAGAGAGGGAGGAGGACGAAGCGGAGGAAGACAGAAGGGCGTTTCACGAGGAATTCGATGGACTCGTGCAACCGAAGAGGAGAAAAGCGACGAGAGAGGCGAGGAGAGTGGCGAGCGCGAACGCGAGATGGGGGGCGAAAAAAGTGGAGAACGTCACGATACCTTTGCGTGAGTTTAATGTGCGAGAAAAAAACGGGACGATGTTGTACGCGCACGTTTTTATGACGAAGATTGGGGATGAAGACGACGCGAACGAGTACAACGACGACGACGACGAGGCGCCGTTGAGGAACGAAAAGGACGTGATTTGGTGGGAGAGTGTTAACGTGCTTAAATACGCTCGGGTTGGCGAGAGACGGAAAACGCAGAAATTGATAGGAGGAGGGAATAGTATTCAGGGTAGCAGCGTTAATAATAGCAGTGGTGGTGATGAGAATAGCACTTTGACGACGACGACGACGACGATGGATGCGTCCAGCGGTAAGATTTTGCCGCACTTGCGACCGCACTTGCGAGTGTTGAAAGTGAAAGCACCGTTTCCTTTTTTCGCACACGGAGCGCCTTTAGATATTGGCTTACGAATGCTGAATTATCAGACGAGAGCGTACAGGCCGCTAGCGATGATGGATGACATTTCCATCTCCAAAAGAGAGTGGCGGCAGTTGAAGATGATTGACGAAGCGGGAACGGATTCCTCGGAGGAAGACGAAGAGGCGTATCCTGACGATCCAGTCATCTCGTTGAACATACAGCCGCTCCCACTCGGTGTTTATCGCATTTTACGTAACGTAGAAACAACGCTAGGTCAGCTTCAGTCGACCATGGGTTTCACCGACGACGATTTAGATGAAGTGCGAGAAATGGTCGTCGGGCAAGATTGGCGATGGTTAGTTGCCACTTTTGTCGTGAGCATAATGCATTCTTGGTTTTCGTTCTTGGCGTTTAAAAATGACGTCGGGTTTTGGAAAGGGCGAACGAACTTGGAGGGTTTGTCGGTTCGATCGCAGTGGTCTAACTTTGTTTGCTCGACGATCATCTTCTTGAACATTTGGGAATCGCGAGGAACGGCGTCGAGTATCATCGTCGTCGAAACCGGCATCGCGGCATTGCTCGAGTTATGGAAGTGTTGGAAGTTTGTCGCTGCAAAGAGAGCACGAAAGAAAAACAACGAAGAAGCGTCGGAAATGCAAAAAGACACCGACGAAGCGGATGCGAAAGCTATGAAATGGCTCGTGTTCGCGTTGTTCCCGGTTGTCGGCGGGTTGTCAATTAGGTCTCTCTTATATCACGAACATCGCTCGTGGAAAGCTTGGTTCCTTCGAAACGCCGCGAACGGGGTGTACATGTTTGGATTTGTTGCAATGACGCCTCAGCTGTACATAAACTATAAGTTGAAGTCAGTCGCACATTTACCGTGGCGCGCGTTCATGTATAAAACCTTCAATACGTTCATCGACGACGTGTTTTCGTTCGCGGTTGCAATGCCCTGGCAGCATCGCATCGCGTGTCTCCGAGACGACGTCATTTTCTTTGGCTATTTGTGGCAGAGATGGATTTATGGCGTCGATAAAAGCCGCGTGAACGAGTTCGGTCGCGCTTATGAAGAAGACGAAAATAAGGACGACGAAAGTAATAGAGAAGAAGAAAATAAGGATGAGAAAGAGACGAAGAAGGATAAATAACGAATCAAGCGATAAAATGCGATAGTATAAAATTTCTAGCTAAAGGTATATATGCTCCTACTTCTATGCGCTATTAACTACGCGGCCGCCGCCGCTATTTCCTCCATTGTCAGTGGGTTGGTTTTGCAGGCGATATAAAATTGAACCCTCGAGAATGCATCTGGACGCGTTCCTTTTTTTTCGCTATATCCTCGCGGAACTAATTTATCCCCTTCCCACTCGCACCGCACGGCAACGTTAGGATTCAATTGCAGTCCTCCCGCTGGTACTAAAACCGTATCATCGTCTACCGCACACAAATTTGCACCACCAATCCCATCTCCTTTCACTTTCAAAAAGCATCCCCGCTCTAAAACTTCTCGGCGAAACGTTCCCTCTCCGCAGCTCTCGCACAGCGCTTCGTCTTTATAGAGCAACGCCAAAGGTGTACTTTCACCGGGAGTATACGACGCTCTCTTATCGCGAAATATGAGTCCATCACACGCGTAACCTCCAAAACTCTTTAGTCTCGCACCTTCGTAACATTGACGTAAATCATTAATCGTCGCACACGAAAAAAATGGCGCTGGAAACATGGGATATTCGTGCCCGTCGCGACTAACCGCTGAAGAGTCGATTTCGCTCGCAAACTTACTTTGTAACCAAAAGTTCCGAAACTCCACGTCGCATCCGTACGTCTCCGCTCCATTCCACGCCATCACATCTAGCACTACAAAATAATTTTTATTCGTGACACCCTCATTGCCTCCGTCTTCCTCCATGGCGTCGTCCTTATCCTCTCCAACACCCGAAGGAGCGACAACCCCTACTCCTCCTCCCCCTCCTTCGCCGCCGAAGCCGTACACGCAATCCAATATGCAAAACGTCTCCGAATTACCTCTCGTCTGGTAACTGCCCCCAGGTAAAGCGCTCTGAAAGTGCTTCTTATTATTTTCCACCATAATTCTCTTCCCGTACTTATCGAACGCGCTCGTCCTCCCTCTCGCGGCGATCACCGCACACCGCGTACCTCTCGGTTTCGGTTGACAGAGCCAATTTTCCCCTAAATCCGTGGGCACATCCGTCATGTATTCCGGAAGTTGCAACTCACCTCTGTCCTCTTCTTTCGTTTGCGTATCAGCATCCGCGACATCAACGACATCCTCCGTCGTCGTTTTTATTCGCTTGTTAGCTTCCTCTCCAATCTCCTCGTTCGCGGCTCCTCCTCCTTCTTCTTCTTCCTCTTCCTCGCGCTTCCTCGTCGCAGAAGTCTGAATTGGAATTCCAGCCTTACTCCTCGACGAAAGCAGCGCGACGCGTCTCGCGTGGTCCGCGAAATCTCGCCTCGCCGATTGTTGTCTCGATAACGCGTCTTTGCGTTGCTTTTCTCTCGAGACGCGCGCCGAGATGCCGCGGGATTTGAACGATTTCAAACCTCCTCCTCCTCCTCCTCCTCCTCCCCGTCTGGTGGTGGTGGTGTTAGCGTCTCCTTCGTCCATTTTTTTGTACGAGTAGTAACGCTTTTTGAAAATCAAAAAAAATCAAAAATCAAATCAAATGCGCGACACAAAAACAGAAACGTCGTTTAACGACGCGAACGCGAACGCGCGACGCGCACGCTTTTGGCCTAAAAGTTCGGTGGCTCACGACGCATCGATTGAAGAAGATAATATGAGAGGTAAAGAGGCGCCCATCAAAAAAGATCGGGTGGTGACGTTTACGAAAAAGAAACGGAACGTCGATATGAACCAACAGCCGTCGGCGTTTCGATGGGTGAAGGAGTGTTTTCGCTTTCGCGGAACGGTGGTTCCGTCGGTTCTGCCGCAGATGATTCTGGCGTTTCTTGTTGGGATATTCGCGAACGCGCTGAAGATACAGAGGTGCGGCGAGAACGTGATGGAGGATAAAGAATGCGACGTGGCGTTTAGCGTGGAGGGTCACACGTCGGTGGCGGTGGTGTTGTCTTTTTTGTTGGTTTTTCGAGTGAACTTGGCGTACGAAAAATGGGACGAGGCGAGAGAGGCGATTGAACGAGTCAGAGACGGGGTAAGGAATTTGAACGTCGCGTTTTGCTCGTTTGTTTGCGCTTCCTCTACTTCTTCTGCTTCTTCACCTCCTTCTGGCGGTGCGAATGATGACGATACTGTCGGAGTGAATACTGTTACTACAAAAGAAGATGAGGAAAGCTTTTTCGTTTCGGGTGCGCAACAAGAACAACAACAAGCTTCGCAAAGAGACGAAAACGAGGACGATCGCAAAGAACTCGCGCGATTGAGTCAACTTCTCTTTGCGTTTTTCCGAATAGCGATACGCGAGTCGCGCATTGGATACTCGGAAGACGTTCAAAACGCGGAAGTTTCGATCGGGAGCGGAACGATATCAGCGGATGAAGTTGTGCGGTACGATCGCGCAGGGAAACCGTCGCTGCTCGATCTGCTTCAAGATCCTGTGGAGATTGAAGCGTTCGTACATCTAGAGCCATTTAACCGCGCCAATGCTGTCGTGCAAAAGATTCTGGACATCGTTGAGAAACGCAGACGGCTTGGTAAAATGTGCGAGCGAGGTGCTTTGGACATCTATCGCGATTGTTCGAGTATTCTAGCTGGCGTGAAGACGTGCGAGCGCATAACGACGACGCCGACGCCGAACAAGTATACACACATGCTGACGACTTTGCTGTTCTTTTTCGTATACTCAGCACCGTTTTGCTTCACGGCGTCGTTCGATTGGCTTACTCCAATGCCCTCGGCTTTGCTCGCGATGGCATTTTACGGTGTGGCTGAAGTTGCAAAGAAGATGGAAAACCCCTTCGGGTGGGAGGCCCCGAGTCATGATTTGTCGCAGTTGGGCGCCGAACTGTTCGAAGACGTCGCTCGAATTCACCAGAGTCAGAAGATTCTCGCACAAAGAAGTGATGACAGAGGAGAGAGCGAAAGTAAAGCTGAAGATATGCACTCCTCTCAAAGAGCGGGTTTACAGAGATACTTTTCCGCGCTAGGCAAGCACTATGCATACGTAAGGAGCAGCTCAAGCATGAGCGAATCTTCCGAAGATACGAATCGAACGCAATTATTGTTCCCGCCAGGAGATGCGTGTGTTTCTATGAAAGCCGCAAAGTTGGTGGTAAATCGAGAAGTTCGTGATCGAGATTTACCTCCAGTCGATCGCGTTCGTCGAGGCGACGGCCTCGTTGGGTTGAAATCATCGTCATCTTTCAAGATTGACTTTATCCTCGATATTTTCCAGTGGCGAGATACAATCTTACCTGATGTCATTCCTCAACTTGTGCTTACCATAGGTCTCGCTCTGTTTGCGCAAGGTGCGAAGTTTCTCTCCTGTGGTTCTGAAGTCACAGACGCTTCCGAGTGTTTGATTGCCATGGATCCCACAGCGCATGGTATTGCCGCCATCGCGCTTGGTTTCTTACTCGTATTTCGAGCAGATTGGGCGTACGATCGATACTATGAAGCGAAAGAGTGTCTTGGTCGATTACACGTTGCTTTGCGCAACGTGAATGTATTGACTTCGTCTTTTATTCGCCCGATTGATTACGAAGGCGGGGAAAAGCCGTCGGAAGGGGATTACGAGTACTCCATTCAAAGCAAATCTAAGATGCAAAGTAAGGACAAATTCGAGAAAGACTTGAAAGTTTGTGAAGAAGCAAAGATGGAAATTCTTCGTTTAACGAACATCGCGTATGCGTCCGTACGTATTCAGATTCGTGAATCTCGAGTTGGCGACGAATTTGGAAGGAAGATGACTGCTGAATCAATGTTAACGGAAGACCCCTACGGATGTCCGAAAATACCAGAGTTGCTCGTCAATAATATGGATGCGAGTGTCAACAATGACTCTTCCATCGCAGATGCAAAAGTGTTTAACGAAACATTTGAAGATATTCCCGTATCTTCAAGGTGTGCATACGCGTGTCTTCGAATCCAAACGATTGTGGAGCATCAGCGCAGACTCGGCAATGTGTGTGAACGCGCCGCATTTGAAGTTTATCAAACCCTGGAAGAGACGCTTGCTGCTACACGAGCCGCAAACAGAGTGGCAACAACTCCTGTGCCCCGTGCATTTACGCATTTGTTGCAACTAATTCTCTTTTCGTTCGTCTTTACGGCGCCGTTTGTATTTGTTGTCACGTTCAAGTGGATCGCGTTTATCCCATCGGGAATCGTCGTCATCTCGTGCTATGGCATAAACGAGATGGGCACGGCAATGGCTGATCCATTTAACTGGACGAGTCCTTCCCATGACTTGAGCGACCTCGGCAGGCGATTAGCGCGAGAATCTGCGCAAATTCACGAATTCAAACGCATATTTCTTGGAAATATTCCCGAAAGACCTGTCGGAACTACCAGTGAAGGTGATATGGCTTCCAATCACACTGCACTGGAAGAAATGCCAGTGATTGATAAGTCAAAAGTCGCGCAAGCCATCAGCAGCGGTGGTGGAATCGATTCAAAGCAAGCTGACGAACGTAAGAAAGGCTTGCGCCGCGTTTCCGAGAAGCTCTTCAACGACATTGCGCAGCAAGAATCTTTCGTCGATATATCGTCTACCAAGATTCACGAAATCTCAACCTCGGTACAGCGATGTCGTTTCACGTCCATGACATTTTTCACAGCTCTCTTTGCATGGAAGAATACCGTCTTACCGGCTATTTTGTGGCCAACAGTATTTGCAGGTCTCCTCGCTGGTCTCGCGAACTATACGAAAGTGAAGCAGTGTGGTGTAGACGTCGCGTCGCACCAGGACTGTATATTCGCCTTCAGCGACACCGCACACTCCGTCTGTGGTGGTGTTATCGGTTTCACTCTGTGTTTTCGCGCTAGTATATCGTACTATCGATACTACGAGGCGAAGAAATTTATGGGTGCTTTGTGTGAAGGTGTGCGAAACTTTGCCTGTGGCTCCCTAGCCTTCCTCAGACCAGATTTACCCGGTGAACTTCAATTTGACGGAGACGCCTCCATGGCTTCGACAGCATTCATTAGCTCCGTTGAACTCCGCGATGAACTCAGAAGATTATCGAACTGTTTGTTTGGATCTATTCGACATATTACGCGCGAATCGCGATATGGTGTTCGAAAAGTTGGTGAAGTTCAGAGTACGAATATTGATTCCAGTCAATTAATCAGAGAAGATCCACGGGGAAAACCTTCGCTTGCCGTACTTCTCACGGCAAATGAAAAAGAGTTGATGTGTGGAAAGCTCATATCATCTCGACCAGCTATTATTGTGGCCAAGTGCCAGAAACTCGTCGAAGAGGCGCGCAAAAGAAACGAGATCTCCGAACGCGGCGCTTTTGATTTGTACGACGATCTCAATGATTGCCTAGTCGCGTGCAACAATCTCGAACGCATCAACGAGACTAAAATGCCGTGGATATACTTACACCTTTTGAACTTTGCTTTATTTGCGTTCGTATATTCTGCACCATTTATTTTCACTGCTGGTTTTGGATGGTTATCGCCTGCACCCGCTATGCTGATTGCGATTGCTTTTTATGGCACTGCGGAAGTAGCGCGCAATATGGAGAATCCCTTCGATTACGATACCGACGGTCACGATATTGAAGCCGCAGGATCTGCACATTACAAGGAATCAAGAATATTTCGTGAACTTATGTTCGATGTGGCATTGCCTTCTGCGGTATCAGACATTATGAGTGCAAGTAAACATTCGCGCAAAATACCCCCCCATTCGGCAACCGATGCGCTGGTTGACGTTGACGTTGGCAAACCTTCTACTCCATCTGCTACTCTTCCCGCTACGATGAATGAAAATAGCGGCGATATTGAATCAGGCCACAGCTCCCAAAAAGTGCACAAGACCAAATCTGCTGTCTCCAATGCGTTCAGCACAGGCGGGAAAACCGAAGCCGAAAGTCGTTCTCACGCTCGGGTTTTCCGAGACGTCTTTAAGTTTCGTAACACTGTGTTGTCAAAACTCATTCCGCAGTGTATCATCGCTGGAGCACTTGCATGTCTCGCCCAAGCAGCAAAGATTTGGAAATGCGGTGCAGACGTCCGCGACCCGAGCGAGTGTCAAGTAACGTTTTCGAAAGATGCGCATACAGCTGTGGCGTCCATATTGGCATTCGTCATCGTATACAGATTTCGATACGCTTATGAAAGATATTACGAAGCTAAAGTATCGCTCGAAAAACTTAGACGCTCTTTGAGAAATTTGAATATGGGCACGAGTGCGTTCGTGAATCCGCAACGTTTGTTCATCACTGATGGTGCAAAGATGACAGCGCAGTCAGACACATCGGCGCAAAGTGCAACTATTTGCGTATCTCCACGGGCACATATTCTCAGGTTGACAACGCTATTTTTTGCCGTGGCGCGCATATATCTTCGTGAATCTGCATTAGGTGCTGGACCGAATGGAGAGATCATTCCTTTTGACGATGCACACGTCCTCCTTACAGACCGTTATTCTGGGTCGGGTCCCAACCTTGGTCGATTATTGGATAAAAATGTATTTGAGTCCGAGAAAGACGATGATCAACTACATGACGCTCTGATTAAAATTAACGACCCAGTCGGACGATTAAATTTCGTAGCGACGAAGTTGCACGCGTTTGTGGAAAATCTCAGAATTAAGAGATTTGTGTGTGACCGCGGCGCCACGGACCTTCAGAGAGAGATACGCCAAGCGTTATCTGCAGTCGTCAGCTGTCATCGCGCAGCACACACGCAAACGCCGCGAGTTTTGGTTCATGCGATAAACGTGATTGTGTTCTTCTTCGTTTTCTCGAGTCCTCTTCTTTTTACTGCGAGCTTTAAGTACGCCGCGTTCTGGCCCGCTATTTTGGTCTCGCTCTGCTTCTACAGTGTTCTGGAAGTCGGTGAGAGGTTGGAAAAACCGTTCGGTTGGATAAAACCAAACCACGATCTATCCGTTTTTGGTCACAATTTGTGGCACGAATGCGAAGCGTTACACCACGTCACCGATGATTCTGGGGAGCAAAGTCCGGATTACCAGGCTATCATGCGAGTGAAACATTCCGTATCTCCACAGTTGACGCGTTCGAAGACGGAAAAGGCTGACTTGTGCGAAAAAGCCACGGTAAAGAAGATTCTTGCCCTCGCGGAACCTCATGAGTCTATCACGACTTCATCAGCAGAACTCGTTGCAATAAATGCAGAAAGAGGTAGCTTTCACTTCATCTCACAGCTCTTTGTAATGCGAGGCACGATTTACGCAAGCTGCGTGCCGCAACTTCTTTCCGCAGTGTTTGTCGCTTACTTTGCCACGATTTTGAAAGAAGTATCTTGCGGAAAGCTTTCGGATGCCATGAATACTGGTGATTGTTTTGTATCCTTTGATGCAACTGCACATCGACTCACTGGAGTAGTGGTAGGTTTTGCGCTATCGCACATCGCACACGTCGCCTATCGTAAATGGTACGAAGTGCTCATCGCTCTGGATAACATGTATGATTCTGCGCGGTCAATAAACGTCATGGCAGCAACCTGCTTTGGACACAACAACGGCAATACATCCGCGAAAAAGAAATTGACAAAACAGCGTGGGCTCTTTCTCGCTCGAAGCTCGGCAACTGAAGAAGAGCTTTCAAAGCAGGAAGCGTTGACTTTCTTCTTCAGCGTGGACAGCGTGAATAAAGGGGAGGTCAATCCTAATGTATTGCGAGAACGCGTTCGACGTCTACTCGATCTCGCGCTCGTTTTTGCTCGAAGAACTGTGTGTGACCACCGTCTTGGTGTTCCAATATATTCTCAAAATAGTGGAAGTGATATCGAAAATACGAGGAAATTGGCTATTCCAGCAGACAAGCTGGATTCTGCATTCACCGTGAAACCTCTGGATCCGTACGACATTGCCAATGCTGGTGTCGGAGCACCATCTATAGCAGATGTTTTCACTCACATGCAAAATGACACGAAACTCAAAACTGCAATTTTGGCCACGTCTCACCAAAGTCGAGCTGCGGCGTGCATCGCCGAGCTGCAACGTACGGTGGAATTTGCTCGTAAAAATGCTTTTGTAAGTGACGAAGCAGCTTTCGATTGTTACAATCACTGTGAGAACTTTCTCCAGTCTCAGACGACTATACTCCGAGTCGTAGACACCCCGGTACCTACGTTGTACCGACACGTAGCGCTTACTGCGCTCTTTTTCTACGCATTTTCGGCTCCATTCTCATTTGCCAGCTCTTTTGGATGGCTCTCACCGGTTCCGAGCGCGGTATTGGTCTTGGGATTTTACGGCGCCGCAGCGGTTGGAGAAGAATTGATCGATCCCTTGGCGTGGACCACGCACGCACACGATGGGAGCAGAGCGAGCAAACGCGTCTTTCTAGATAACGACGTCATCTATTCGGTTTAATCATACATTTGCGCGCGACGCTATTATTTATTACACGCATCATGAATACGAATGTTCTTTTTTTTGGTGTGAAGGAAATGTTGTGACTACGAATATATTTATTACAAACTGTTATTCTTCATTTACGCCGACATCTTTCGTCTTCTCTTTGCTTTTCTACGCGCGAGCACTCGTCTACCGCCAACTGTCCTCTTTCTCGCTAAAAATCCGTGCCTTCGTTTCCTCACTAAATTCGACGGCTGATACGTCAGGTGCGTTTTGCACCACATCCCGTTGTTGTTCTCTTCGTCCTCGTTCTCCTCGCTACTCCTCGTCGTCGAAGCCGGGGGAAACGCTATTTCCAACCTTCTCAACGCGTCCTCGATTACATCAACGTTCACGTTATTTACTATCTCGTGGCTATTGTTGTGAACAGACGGCATAATATCCCCAGCCAAGGCGAAGGGCATCGGTATCCTTCCCTTTTGCTCTCCGTTGAAGTTGTTGCTGGCATAACTCGTTGTCGCGCGACCCTCCGAGCAGCGAGGGTGAAAGAACACCATATCTCTCGCGCTCATCGCGTCTACTATTGCCACGCATTCGTAATGGTCTCTTTTTGTGCTCTCGTTTCGCTCTGGTTCGGTCATAAATCTCGCCGCGCTTCTCTCCTCGCCAGAGGAGGACGGCGATTGGAAATTCGTAGACCTGTTCGGGACATCGTCGCGAATCGTCGTCGTCGAGTAACGATAACAAGACGACGACGAGGAGGACGAAGAAGATGGAGAGAACGATGCGCTTCGTCCTCCTTGAAAGCGCATCATCGTCATCACTCTTTGCATCGCGACACCTGCCGCGCGTCTCGTCGTCATGGTTTTAGTTTCAAGTGTGTTGTGAGTGTGTTTTATCGCACGTTTGAAGAGTGGGGAGGTTTTCGTTTTAAGACTCGGGTGCGTGTGAAAATTAGATCAGAGTTTCAGAGAACTAAAAATAAAAAATATTTACACCGCGTCGCGCAAAGTAAATGGCACGCTGCTGCTAGAAAAGACTACTTTACACGCGCGAAGACCGAAGAGAGAAAGATACTACTTACTTCGTATCGTCGTCGTCTTCGGAGTCCCGGATGACCTTGGTGCCGGCTGGAAGCTCGACGTCGGGGACGCTGAGCTTTTTCGAAACGGCTTTCTTCGCAGCTCCAGATTTTGCCGCGGGCGCGACGACGTCGTCTTCGTCGACGGAGAATCGCAACCCATCGGTAGTGTTTACGATTTCTACGTCGCCGTCGCTGGAAGATGCAGATGTAGAGGCTCGATCGGCTTCTTTTTCCGCTTCCGCAACCTTGTCCCGTGCCGATTCAACGTCTCGAGACATTTGCTTTTCCAACGCGGCCATCTCCTTCAACACTTTCTCAGCCGCTTCTTTCTTCGCGGCTTCGATAGCTTTGGTGTCTTTTTCTTCAATCACGGGCGATGCTGACGGTTTTGGTGCTTCCTCTTTCTTGTCTTCTACTTTCTTTGTTTCTTTTTGTTCATCTTTTTCTTTCGCTGGTATGTCAACTTTTGGCATTTCCATCTTGGGCATCTCTGGCATCTCCGGCATCTCCACTTTAGGAAGCTCAAATTTTGTGGATGCGGTCGAAGCGGTCGAACTTTGACTCACGTCGATCTTTCGTAACTGTCGAGCGGCTCGCTTCGCTGATTTCGAGAGAACTGGAGAGAGTTCTTTGAACACTGGAGCCGCCGCGATGACGGCTTCGTTGGCAAAGCTGGTGGTTTTCCTAAACGTTCTCTTCAACGTTTCTTCAAACTGCTCTTTATCTGAAAACGTTTCGTCTAACTTCTTAGAGGTGATGCTGGCAACTTCTTTCGCTTGGAACTTTGCGTCGAAGAGAACTTCATCTGCATCTTTGCTCGTAACCCCTTTGATCGAGTCCACAGTTTCCTTCACCAGATACGCAAACGCTTGGAATCGCTCCTTGGAGCCAATTCTCTTCGTTCCATCTGCGTTCTCTTTGGTGCTCAAGTTGGCAATGTTCGCGTTCGCTTCCGCCTCTGCTTTGAGACGTTCGAAGACTCTTCTGACTTCCTCGGCTTCGCCGTCAACTACTCGCGGTGTTGACGGTGGTGGGGTCGATGCAACCGCTGGCGTAGAGACGACTTCAGACACAACTGGTTGGGCTACCACTGGTGCACGCACAGTAGGGGGCGGAGGTGAAGGAGGAGGAGGAGGAGGTGGTGGTGGTGGTGGAGGAGGAGGTGAAGGTCGCGGAGGCGGCGTTTCTATCGCAGCCGCGGATCGAATGACCCGTTCCGCCTTGAGCGTTGGTGATGGTGCCGCCGCTTCCTCGACTGCATTACTACTGCTACTTTCGATACCATCACCTCTCCACATCTTCCATGCATTTTGTACCAAGATAGTCGCACCAGCTGTGACTGCAACCACCACAGGCGTCGGTAACCCTTGCATAGTTGCACCGCCCGAAGAAACAAACGCCGAAGTTCCCGCGCCTGCCCACACCGCAAGTGTCGCGAGAAACATCGCCATTCGAGATGTCACAAACGCAAACGCCGCTCCAACGGCAGACACACCGGTGCCAACAGCGCCGGCAATAAACGCCGCAACTCCAGACATCATCCCAACCATTCCAGACACTACGCCTTGTGGTGCGCGTATCTTATTCAATAAAATCCACACGCACTGCGCCGTATCCAACGCGCCGTCCACAATCAACATTAACGTTTTAATCGCGTTCGTGCTCACAATTTCGCATCCTCTCTGCACCGGCGCCAAGTGCGGAAACGCGATCGACAAGTCGCTGTTTGCAATTAACGACGCGAACAAGGTTGCCATCGCGATGGCGAACATAGACTTAAACGGTTCTGGAATCTTCTGATTTGCGTTGCTGATTTTCCCAGAGGAAGAGGAGGAGGCTTTCGTAACAATCGCACCTCTCGTCGATGATCTGGAGACTAAACAACATCGCTTCCGTCTTTCGGATGCGAACGCTGTCGTCGTCGTCGTCGTCGTCATCGCCGCGTTGAAAGTATTCTTCAAAGCGGAGACGATGCATTTTCTCGATCTTTCTTCTCCCGACGACGACGCGACCAAACGCGTTCTTTCCCCAGCGCCGTTGATCAAAGCACCGCGTCGGCTCGACGCCAAAGACGCGCGTTTTATGCCGACACCACTCGACGACGATGACGACAAAGCGGAAGAAGCGCGGCCAAATATGGCGCTCGACGACGTTGTTTGATGTCGCATCGTCAGTTGCATTTTCGTCTAAATTCAAACGTTGATGTCTCTCTCTCTCTCGAGCGAATTTGAAGTCTTATTTTGTTCGAAGAAAGGACGACGAGAGGCGATAAAACGCGAAAAACTACTCGGCAGAATTAACGGCGATGACCTGATGCTACTCTTTATGAATTTTCGCTGCGCTCCGCGCGAAGTTTCGATTCGTCTGTCGCGTGCCGAGCAGCGCGGTTTTTTTTAAATGTGGATTATGAAAAACTCGGTTGTGTTGATATCTTTTCGGCTAACGAGTCGTACACCCTAAAAATCATACTGGCAGTAAAAGTACAACAAAAGCTAATTAGGAAACGTCCGGCGTTGGCGAGCGAGAACGCAACGAACGACGAACGGGCACCGCCGGTTGCTTAGCGTCTTTCTTTTTCGTCGCGGACGCGGGAGCTTTCTTTTTCGCCGCTGGCGTTGCTTTCTTGGTTTCCGTCGTCGTCGTCGTCGGCGGCGGCGCTTTCGGCGGCCGACCCCGCTTCTTTTTCGGAGGTTCAGCGGCTTCCTCTTCCGGAGGAGGAGATTTTGATTTGGCTGGAGGACGGCCGCGTTTTTTCTTCGCTGGTTCGGCTTTCTCTTTCTCTTTCTCTTTCGCCGCGGTTTCTTTTGCTTCTACTTCTGGCGTTTGAGAACGCGTGCTTCGACGCGTGGCCGGCTTTTCCGCCGGTGGCGCAGGTGACGGGCTTTTGCTCTTCTTTCGAGGAGTTGGTTTCGTCGTTGGCTTCTCTTTCTCCTTGACCAGTTCGTCTTCCTTCTCTGCTTTCTTTGGAGGTGCTGTTTCCGCCTCCCAAACTCGCGATTTCTTTCTCGTGTTTGTTGGCTCAGTCGAAGGTTTTGGTTTGGGAGGCGTAGCGATGCGCTTTTCTTCCTCTTCTTCTTCTTCTTCTTCTTCTTCTTCTTCTTCTTCTTCTTCTTCTATTTCTTCTTCCTCTTCCTCTTCCTCTTCTTCACTTTCTTCTTCTTCCTCTTCTTCGTCCATACCGAGCATCAAGTCATGTTCTTCTCTCAAGCTACCCATTCTCGTGAGCGCCGTATCGATCAGGAACGTGCTCTGATACATCCTCTGCGCACGGTTTTGGTGTCGAATAGCGTACGCTTTTAATCCAGCGCATAAATCAATGATTCCCGGTAGACTTGAGATCGTATCCAAAGACTTTGCCGTTAACACGCACTTTAAAATCTTATTCGCCACGCCGCTTGTCTTCGAGTTTGTATTCCAATCGCGAATGTACTTAAGCAATCGCACGGTTTCCTCGGTATCGAGTTCTTTGAAAACCCCTTTGGCGATTTGCATCCCTTTTTCGCCTCGTTCCATGGTCATTCGAGAAGCGACGCGTAAAAATGCAGTTGGGCGCTCGAGTTTCAAAGCCAATTTCAAAGCTTCGCTCCCGTTTCCAATAGCTTCCGCGTCTTGCAACTGTTGGTCTTTCTCGATGCCAAGTTGCATTTTATCTTCGCGATGTTTTGAAGCAAGCAACGTGTCGTCTTCCCAAAGTTTCAAAGATCCATCGGCACCACCGGTGGCGATGTACGCGCCATCGCCACCTCGCGCCATCGCCCAAGCTTTGTCTTCGTGCGCTTCGAATTCTTTCACGGCTAACCCGTTTTTATTGTTCCAAACGAGGAGTTTCCCATCGCCGCCAACGGAGGCGAGCTGTTGTCCAGACGATAAAAATTTCACCGCTAACACGGCGCCTGAATGCGACTCAAACGATTTCAAACAAGGCAAATCGCCACCGGTCGTATTGGAACAATCCCACAAGCGAATAATTTTATCGCCACCGGCAGTTGCGACGGATTTATCGGCATCTGAAAAAGCAATCGCCCACACGCCTCTTTTATGCCCTCGGCAGACGCCCGCGCAGAGCAAATCCGGCATCTTCCAGAGCTTTGCCGTGCGATCTGCGGAAGCTGAGGCGACTAGCAAATGGTTTGGCGACACTGCCACGCCGTTTATGGGTTTATCGTGCGCGACAGTCGCTGCAATTGCTGGCATACGTATGACTACATTTTCTCCATCGTTTTCATTCTCCTCCGTGTTGTTAGCCTTGGCGTGCGATTCTAGAGCCGCATTCACATCCCATATTCTCAAGGCGCGGTCTTGTCCCCCAGAAACTATGAAAGGTGCGTTCTTTCTAGGCGCAAAAGCAACAGAAGTTACCGCGCTCACGTGACCTTTACCGAAAGCTATGCATTCCCTCCTCTCGACGTTCCATAAGCGAACCGTGTGATCTTTGGATCCAGTCGCCGCTAAACTCACCGCTACTTCTTCTTCTTTATCATTTACTATTTTACTCGGAGCGCAATCTACGGATAAAATAGCCTCCGAATGTCCAGCTAAAGCAGCGATGCACGTAAAACCAGCGTTCCTATCTTTGTGCGCTTGAAAAATACGAAGTAAAGGCGACGACGACGTCGCTGCGCACAACAATTCCGGGGGCGGTAACGTTTCCCTTCCTGCGTTTGCATCATTCAACGATTTCCGTTTTTTCGCATCTCCGTCTTCATCGTCTTCATCGTTGTCGCCGTTGTTCGTCTCGTCCTCGGGATCGTTATAATCTCTAATCAGTGCGATTTCGTCTTCGTACACGGTTTTCTCCAAAGAACTTCTCGCAAACGCTAAACCTACGATTTCGTCGCAATCGCCAATCAATTCTCGCGCGATCGTCAATCTACTTCTACTACTCTTTTTACCACTCTTCGTATCCTTTTCTTTACTACCACTACCATTCGTTGTTTCAAAAAACAGCGCTCTCGCATCTCCAGTTACCGCCATCAACATCTCCCCATCCTCGGCTAACCGGCACTCAACGAACGTTCCGCTCGCCGCTTGGAAATCCGTGTTCGATTTCGCGTTATTCTCCACCCCTCCAGTTAACGTTTTCGATTCCAAAAACGCCTTCCCGGCGCCTTCCTTCCACAACTTTACCTTACCTCCGCTCCCCACCGTCGCGAACCTGACCTTGCCATCTTCCTCGCGATCTTCTCCGGATTTGCCGTACAGCGCGCTCTTCCTCGGCAACACCCTCGCCGCTTCAACCGCCTCCCCAACGTTCGTCGTCGATATCACCTTCCCGTTCATACCAAAAACTCGAACGACACCATCTCTTCCCGCGCTCAATATCTTCTTCCCGCCCGTCGAAATCCCAACCGCAGTCACCGCGCTTACGTGTGCGTCCTTCGCCATCGGCGCGTCCTGTTTGTTCCCTCGCAAATCCCAAAACCCAACCTCTCCACAATCCGAGCCCGAATACAGCTTCAATACCCCTCTCGTCTCGTGAAATTGCACCGAAGTCACCATAGCTCCGTGTCCTTTAAAAGCATGCGTCGCGTACCCTCTCTCGATGTCCCAAACCCGAATCGTCCGATCGGCGCTCGCCGTCGCCAAAAACTGCCCGCTCGGGTCCACCGACACCGCCAGCACCGGCATCTTGTGCGGTTTCCATTTCCTACCAATAAATCTCCCGCTCGCCACGTCCAACTCCCGCATCGCCAGCGACCTCGACGCCACGAACACTTTCTTGCCGTTCGCGCTGAAGCACAGCGCCGTGATCGGTTCCGTGTCGCCATCCGTTCGCGATTTCACGCCGCCAGTTTTCGCATCCACCAGCGTCACCTCGTCCCCGTTCGCGCACGCCAACAGCGAGTGCGTCGGGTCGATGGCGATTGGCCCACCTCGGTAGAACGTTTCCAAGGTGTTCTTTAACGCGTACGAGCGGCGAGGGACGTGTTGGTCTTTCGCCATTCTCTGTGTTTGTTTCTTTGTTTGCGCGCTGTTTTAATAACGTGCGCGCGCGTCAACTGTTTGTTAAATTTGCGGCAAAACGTTAGTGTTTGAGCGCACAGAGAAAGAAAGAAGAAGAAAAAAAAAATATTCGTATTATGACGACGAAGACGTCCTCGCGACGTCTGATCGCGCTCTCTTTCCGTCTCGCGTTGCTCCTCATCGCGCATTGCAGGCGATCGTGGTGCGCGGCAGAAACGTCGAGAAGAAGCGACGACGACGATGGCGTTAAGTTCTTCATCCGTCGCGACGGCGCGTCGTTCCGAAACGAAGGAACCGGCGAACGGTTTTTAGCGCTCGGGGCGAACGCGTTCGCGTTGCTTTACGAGGAGAATGGACGCGAAGGAGGGCCGAAGATGGTCGATCGCGTGTTGGACGGCGCGAAAACGTCCGGCGCGAACGTTTTGAGAGTTTGGGCGTTTTTGGACGGCGATCGGGACGATTTCGACGGCAGAGCGTTGCAGAGAGACGCGGGCGAGTTTTCGGAGGAGAACTTTCGAGGGTTGGATCGGCTTCTCGCGAAGTGCGAGAAGAGAGGGATTCGGTTGTTGTTGACGCTGACAAACTTTTGGGAAGATTACGGAGGAGTGAAGCAATACTGCGATTGGTTCGGGGTGAAAGACAAGAGCGAGTTCTTTCGCGATTGGAGGATTAAGGAGGCCTATAAGAGGTACTTACGATACGTCGCCGAAAGGTACAAAAACAACGCGAGCGTGTTCGCGTTTCAGCTGATCAACGAACCGAGGATAGAATCGGGAGGAGGAGGAGATGGGATGGTAAGAGATGCAATCATGAGCGAGTGGTGTCGAGAGATGATTCAAGCGTTTCGGGAGGTGAACTCGAAACACATGATATCGCTCGGCTCGGAGGGGTTTTACTCTTCTTCTTCTTCTTTCGCAAACTCGGCGAACGTCAATCCGTTTTCGGATGCCGGAAATTGGGGCGTTGATTTCATGAAGCACTCCGAAGGGTTTGATTTTGTCACCGTGCACTTATGGGTGGACGATTGGTTGAACGGCGAGAGCGAAGAGGAGAAGTTGCGCTTTACCGATCAGTGGATGCGCCAGCACGTTCGAGACGCCGAAGCGTTAGGCTTGCCTATTCTTTTCGAAGAGTTTGGTAAGAAGAAACCCATAAATGTTCGAGCATCTTTCTACGAGAGAGTGTACGAGTTAGCGACAGAAGCGACGGTTGCGATGATTGAGAGAGAAGGTGGGATGTTTGAGCAAAGAACTTCTCTTTCGCCGAGCGCCGGCGGTATCTTGTTTTGGCACCTCGGCTCTCTTTTGAAGAAACAATACGACGACGATGGGTATTGCGTGTTTGTGGAAGACGAGGAACACGAGCCAATATTAAATATCGTGAAGATATATCACGACAAAATCGAATCGATACTGAAATCTGCGACCATGTCGAACGTTTTCGTTCCTCCGCCGTTTATTCCGCCCTTCGTACCGGAAACGCCGCCTTCTTTTGTTCCTCCGTTTGTAAAGAAAAAGGAAGAGTGCGATGGGATTGAAACGAACGCTCGGTACGATATCGCGCCGGCCATGAGATACAACGATGTAAAAGACCCCGAAGAGTGCTGTAGACTGTGTCTCGATAGCGCGCATGACGACCAAAATTATCCAGATAAGAAAATTTGTGAAGCGTTTGCGCACGACTCGGCGAGGATGAGCTGCTACGTCGGGGAAGTAAAAGATCCATCGAACCCCAAAAAAACCGTAGAAGGTCAAGCACCTGGTGGCAGCAGCAACAGTCCTGGATGGACGTCTGGATTCTCATCGCACTATCGGTTTATCGCTGACCCAAACGTTGTTCCTCCTCTTTCTTCTGTCTCTCCTCCCTCTCCGCCGCCGAGGAAACCGCCCGAACTCGTCGCCGTCTCCAGTCGATCCACCGAACACGTCATCACCGCCGTCATGGAATTTTCCGAGAAAATCGACAACTTCTCCTTTTATCTCGGCGCCGTATATATCGACAACGAAAAAGCTTTCGTTCAATCTGTCACGAGCGACTCACGCGTCTTCTTCGCCACCGTCAAGCGAGTTCGCGCGGTCGGCGCGGTTGCCGGTCCAATACAAAGACGCTTATCGTTCGCCTACAAAGGGTTCCCGAGCGTTCTATTTTACGCCTGATTGATGCGTTTTCCTCACGCATCTACCGATACGAGTACTACTTCTTATTACTACTACCATTATTAACGATATTTCTATCTTTGTAAATTCGACGATACGTTTTCAGAGAGACACGTGAAATACAAACCTTCTTCACACACAACGGTTGCAGCTTTCTTTCTTCACTTTTTTTCGAAACGCGCAGAAAAAACCTCGTCCTCGTCTTCAGAAAATGATGCACGCGCCGAAGCAAACGAGCGCAAACAACGATACCAACAACCCAAAGCACCAACACGCCTCGAAGAACTTGAACAGCGAAGGGAAAAAGTCCGCCAAGAAGCTGCTCTCCGCGCGCGACAAAGCCATCCCGGAAAAGAAGCAAAAAACAAAAGAGATACGACAGAAGAAGAAGAAGCAAAAAAAACTCGTCAAGAAGAGTGAACAGCCTCCGCCGCAGCACTCGAAAGGAAAGAGGAAAGAGATATAACAAAAAAAGCAAGAAATGGTCGCCGCGGAGCGCGCCATCGCGACCTTCATCGAAATCGCGCTCCTGACGGGCCTCGGCGCGCTCATCGCGAAAGCTTTACCGCCACCTCTCGAGCTCGACACGAAGAAAACGAAAAAGGAAAAAAAAAGAGTGCTGATGAAAAAAAGAAACGCCCCCCAGACGACGACGAGAAGAAAGAGCGACGATGGCGACGGGGCGAATAATCGAGAACGAGCGGAAAGAAAAGAGTAGTGTGCATTTTGCAGAGGCCGTCGGAGAGAGGACGGTTTCGCTGAACGAAAAGGAAGAGGAAGAGAGACTCGCAAAGTTTTACTACGCAGATACAAAAAGAAAATAATTCACATTGAATCTCACATGCGTGTGTTTGTCTAAAAATTCTTCTCTCTCTGATGGTCTCGTTTTTAATGATATAATCTCTTCTCGTGCATCTTGAAACAACACACTTCAATACACTTATACAACTCTATCACACTTCAACTATCTCACCTCTGTTGTTCTCACAACAGACAAGCTAAACCTTGTAAGACCTTAAACAGCCGATCATCTTAACAGTTTGGTGTATTTTTTGCACTCTCCACGACGAGAAAAAAAAATTAGCGTTCTCACGCAGAGGGGGGTCAACGCTTTAAAAAAGCGCGCGCGCTCTTTCTTCACGTCGTCACCTTTTGAGACCGGTTTTAAAGAAGCATCATCGCCGGAGGACGAGAGCACCACCACCAATAGCAGAGCAGGAGTATTCGTCGTTTCGCGGAAACGTCCACGAGCAGATACACGCGTCGCGAGAGAGAAGGAAAGTTTCTCGCGGCGACGACGACGATACGAAGAGCAGAGGAAGAGGAAGAGGAAAAGAAAAAGAGGAAGTCGTTTCGTTTTCGTCGGAGGTGGTCGTCATGCTCGGCAGCGCGGCTCGCAAAGAGCGAAAAGAGCGGAAGAAGAGAGAAAAGAAAGCTGGAGGAGGAGGAGGAGGAGGAGGCGCGTCGAAGTCGTCGTCTTCCGTGGTTTCGTCGTCGCAAGGAACGCACGACTCCGCGCAGACGTTGACCAACGACAAGACACCGATTTCACCGATACCGGAAGCGGCGACGCCGCAATCCAAGGCGAAGAATAGCGCGGAAGCGATGAACACGTCCGGGGATTCGACGACGACGGCGTCGACCGCCGCTGCCACTACCGCCGCGGATAAAAAGAAGAAGAAAAAGAGCAAAGATACGCCGAGTGAGGAGGAGGAGGAGAGTTTGCTACAAAAGAGGTGGTTTCGCTTGCTCGCCGGCGCGGCGTGTTCGATCGCCGCGGTGAGCACCGGTACGAAACTGTGGATGCGCAAAGAGGAGAACGTGCAGGTGAAAAAAGAGGACGTGGCGACGCCAGCCGCCGCCGGTGCGAAGAAGAAGAGAGGAAATTGATGAGAATCCAGGCGATTTCTGAAGCGCGCGCGCCGCGAAGAAGACAAAAGAGAGAGACACCTAAAAGTGAATAGAATTCTACCAGCACCTATTTTACTACCATATATCTTACACAAACTATACAATACACGATCTACTCTTTCTGTTCTTTACTCTTACTCTCGTACGCGACGCGCTTGATCACCTCGTACTTCTTTCCCACTCCTTCCTCCTCCTCGTCTTCATCTTCGTTGGAAATCACCTTCACCCATTTGGTCACCAAAGCTGTCTTTTCCTGTCCCGGCGCTCGCATCGTCATCGCGTCGTTCTCATCCACGCCCCACTGTATGCTCGAATCTAACTCCCATCTCGTCGTCTTCGTCGTCTTGTGGTGGTGATCTCCTGATTTCTTCGAGGCGGCTAATCCTCCTATTCCTCTCGTTCGTTCGCCTCTTTGCAAGCGCGTCGACATCTTTCTTCTTTTGAAAAAAGTGTCGACGCTTTTCCCCATAAAGAGTAAAAAAGTTGTGTCGTGCTATGTTTCATCCGAGAAGAGAGCGACGACGATAACGATGATGCGAGCGGTCCAGTCTTCTCTCTCGTCTCGTTGTTGTTTTCTTCCCCGCCGCGATATCATTCGCGCGAAGAAGCGCGCGAAGGGTAGCAAGAAAAGCTCCACCGAAGCGCGGCGCATCAAAGGCCAAAGTCGTTACCCGTTTGGTAGGGGAAACGCTTCGCGCTGCCAACGTGGTCTTCGGCCCCGCGGGGCGACGATGAAAGATGAAGAGTCTGTTTTCGACGAGAATATAGATGGTGGCGACGAGGAGGAAGGTGATTATTACGAGGGCGCCGCCGCCGTTCCGGTATTCGCGACTGCTGCGGAGTCGTCTCGATTTTCTTCTTCTTCTTCTTCTTCTTCTTCTTCTTCTTC
>Ga0181559_10000563_pt1 | contig 34816 bp, 31 predicted proteins | sample 011ome_21_FD_133752 | JGI IMG/M metagenome (GOLD analysis project Ga0181559, IMG submission 133752) | Coastal salt marsh microbial communities from the Groves Creek Marsh, Skidaway Island, Georgia - 011508AT metaG (megahit assembly) | ecosystem: Environmental > Aquatic > Marine > Intertidal... | reverse complement strand
GAAGAAAAAACAAAGAAAAAAACCTTTTGATTAGGGCCAAGCTGGCACTAAAAAATATGGCTATTTTAATTAGCTTTGAGAATAAACTGGCTTTGTTGTGTTCGAAGTGTTTTTTTGCAAAAATTGCCATGGCTTTGTAAAACACATACACATAATTTACACTACTTTTTTTTGTGCTTTCACCCTTGTAGTGAATAATTGTAGTGCCAGGATAATAGTAGTTTTTGTAGCCTCCTTGAGTGATTCGATAAGACAAATCTATGTCTTCTCCATACATAAAGAAATCCTCATCCAATAAACCTACTTGATTCAAGGTTTCTTTGCGCATCACCATAAAGGCTCCTGAAAGCACATCAATTTGGTGGGTAGAATCGTTATCCAAATATCCCAAATGATATTTCCCGTAATTCCTTGACTTGGGAAATAGCTTTGAGAATCCAAAGATTTTGTAAAAAGCAACTTCGGGGGTTGGAAGTCCTCGCTTAGATTCTGGCAAAAACTTTCCATTTCCATCAATCATTTTTACTCCTAAACCTCCCGCATCAGGGTGAGTGTCCATGAATTGAATAACTCTTTCAAAAGACGTTGACTGAACGAGGGTGTCAGGGTTTAGCAATACGACATACTCCGCGTTGGTTTGTTTTATCGCTTGATTATTGGCTTTAGAAAACCCAATGTTTACCTTATTCGCAATCAGCTTAACTTCCGGAAAAGACCGTGAAACCATTTCTACCGAGCCATCTTTAGAGTCGTTGTCGACGACATACACTTCAATATCCGAAAGGTTAGTTGAATTATAAACAGACTCTAAGCATTGCTTCAAAAAATACTTGACGTTGTAGTTGACTATGATGACTGCTAATTTCACACCCAAATGTAACCGAATACTTTTGTAAAAGAAAAAAAAGTAGATTGAAAATTACTGCTGATCTGAAAGTAGATACAGGGGGTGAATCGAATGAAAAGTTTAAAAATGTTTTTTGAACATGTATAAATTAGGGGGTGTTAATAAATTTTCACATAAATTTCAATTCAGACCCCCTAAAATGAATTACATTTGTCTATTATTTTATAAAAAAACAAATTCATCATGGCTCAAACAAGGTTTAGTGCTCTTGAAACTATCAATAGTAGAAAGGCAAAAGAAATTAAAATTACTCCGCAGAAGATTTCTGAAATTTTTGCAAAGGATGTTTTTACTGACGATAAAATGAGAAATCACGTGTCGGGTGAAGTTTTTAAAAGTGTCCAAAAATCAATTAATGACGGTACAAGAATAGATAGGGAAGTAGCGAACCAAGTAGCAAATGCCATGAAAGAGTGGGCTGTTCAGCGAGGTGTAACTCACTACACACATTGGTTTCAGCCGTTAACTGGATCTACTGCCGAAAAACACGATGCTTTCTTTGAAACCTCTGAAAATGGAGCCATAGAAAAATTTAGAGGAGAATTATTGGTTCAACAAGAACCAGATGCTTCAAGTTTTCCGAACGGAGGAATTAGAAACACGTTTGAGGCGAGAGGATATACAGCTTGGGATCCCTCATCTCCGGCATTTATCATGGGAACAACATTGTGCATTCCAACAATATTCATTGCGTATACCGGAGAAGCATTAGACAACAAAATGCCTTTGCTAAAAGCGTTGCACAAAGTAGATGAAGCTGCTACTGCAGTTTGTCAATACTTTGATAAGAACATCAATCGAGTGCAAGCAACTTTAGGATGGGAGCAAGAATATTTTTTGATTGATTCAGCGTTGTACAACGCTCGTCCGGATATTATGATGACGGGAAGAGCTTTGTTTGGTCACAAGCCTGCTAAGGGTCAGCAATTGGATGATCATTATTTTGGAACAATTTCAGATAGAGTTACGGCATTTATGAGAGATTTCGAAAAGCAATCTCTCAGGTTGGGTATTCCGGTAAAGACAAGACACAATGAGGTAGCCCCAAATCAATTTGAGTGTGCCCCAATTTTTGAAGAAACCAACTTGGCAGTAGATCACAATTTGTTGTTGATGGATGTGATGGAAAAAGTAGCTGATGAGCACAATTTTAAGGTATTACTGCACGAAAAACCATTTGCTGGTTTGAATGGATCAGGAAAACATAACAATTGGTCGCTCTCCACAAATACTGGAGTAAATTTATTACAACCAGGAAAGAACCCGAAAGAAAACATCCGATTTTTAACCTTCTTTGTAAATACGATAAAAGCGATTCATGATTATTCAGATATTTTGAGGTCGAGTATTGCTACAGCCAGTAATGATCATCGTTTAGGTGGACATGAAGCACCTCCAGCTATTATTTCGGTATTCATTGGTCAGCAATTAACCAAAATGTTGGATGATTTGGAAAAGAACGTTAAGTCTGGAACTATGACTCCTGATGAAAAAACTGCTCTAAAGTTGAATATTGGTAAGATACCAGAACTCATGCTTGATAATACCGATAGAAACAGAACTTCGCCCTTTGCTTTTACTGGCAACAAATTTGAGTTTAGAGCCGTAGGATCAACAGCCAATTGTGCTACTCCAATGATCGCGCTCAACACAATTATTGCAAAGCAATTGCAAGAGTTCAAAAAATCAACAGATGCTCGAATAAAAAAAGGGGAGAAGAAGGACATGGCCTTGCTCAAGGAGATTCAAAAACTGATAAAAGAATCTAAGATTATCCGTTTTGAAGGAAATGGATATGGCGAAGAATGGGTGAAAGAGGCAGCAAAGAGAGGATTATCAAACCTAAAAGATACACCAAGAGCAGTACAAAAAGTATCAGAGAAAAAGTATGTGGATTTATTTTCAGAAATGGGAATATTTACAGAAGTTGAATATCATGCACGCCAAGAAATTCAATTGGAAATGTATCAATTGCAGATTCAAATTGAAGGAAGAATGCTGGGTGACTTGGCTCAAAACCACATAATTCCTGCAGCAGTGAAGTATCAAAACTTACTTTTAGAAAATGTAACAGGTATGAAATCTATTTTCAGTGAGAAAGAGTTTAAAACCAATTGCTATACTCAGTTGAGCATCTTGGGAGAAGTATCGACTCATCTTACTGCCCTCAAAAAGAATTTAGAAACGATGTTGGATATGAGAAAGAAAGCCAACAAAATTGAAGATCCTTTCAAAAAGGCGGTAGCGTATTGCGATACGGTAAAAGTTCATTTTGATCAGATAGCGTATCACGTAAATAAGCTAGAAATCCTCATAGATGACTCATTGTGGCCGATGCCAAAATTAAGAGAATTACTGTTCACAAAATAAAACTATTTTTAACAAAATGGTAAGGAGGTACTTTTGACAAGTTACCTCCTTTTTTTATACATTTACTTCCTAACTAATGAACGTACTTATTCTAATGCGCAACTTCCTTTCACTTTTATTCTTTCTGTTTATTTCTTTATGGGGTGGCGCACAAAATATTACGATAAGCGGAACCATAAAAGACTCTCAATCAGGTGAGACATTAATCGGTGCAACAGTTTTTGTGAATGAGCTAAAAATTGGTGCTTCCACGAATGTGTATGGGTTTTATTCATTAACGATTCCGGCCGGAACTTATTCCGTTACCTATTCTTATGTAGGATACAAAGAGGTTAGTTCTACCAGAACGCTAGCCGAAAGTGTTACGCTTAATCAAGAGCTAACTAGTTCAGATGTGGTAATAAACGAATTTAAAGTAGAAGCAGAAAAGGGAGACGAAAATACCAAAAGTACTCAGATGGGAACTGTGGAGTTAGATGTGGAGCAAATAAAGAATTTACCCGCTTTTATGGGAGAAGTGGATGTGCTCAAAACTATCCAGCTATTGCCTGGTGTCCAGTCCTCAGGTGAAGGAAATACGGGGTTTTATGTGCGTGGTGGTGGACCAGATCAAAATCTCATTATGCTCGATGAAGCAGTGGTTTATAATGCGGCTCATTTGTTTGGTTTCTTTTCTGTGTTTAATGCAGATGCTATCAAGAATGTGAATTTGATTAAGGGAGGAATGCCTGCGAACTACGGAGGAAGACTTTCTTCGGTATTGGATATTTCAATGAAAGATGGGAATGATAGAAATTTTCATGGAGCTGGAGGAATAGGTTTGATAGCCTCTAGATTGACTCTCGAAGGACCTGTTCAAAAAAACAAAAGCTCTTTCATCGTTTCTGGAAGGCGAACTTATATTTCGGAATTAGCGCAACCATTTATCAAAGAAGATGCACCAATAAAAGGTTCTGGGTATTATTTTTATGATTTTAATGCTAAAATAAATTACCAGGTTTCTGACAAAGACAAACTATTTTTAAGCGGTTATTTTGGGAAAGATGTATTTACCTATTCTCAGGCAGAATCTGGATTTACCATCAACATACCGTGGGGAAATGCAACAGCAGCTTTGAGATGGAATCATATTTTTTCGGACAAACTCTTTTTGAATACCACAGCCATTTATAGCTCCTATGATTTTACTTTTGAAGGAAGACAAGAGGATTTTAGTTTTGGATTGTACTCAGGAATAAGGGATTGGAACCTAAAAGCAGATTTTAGTTATTACCCAAATCCAAAGAATACCATTAAGTTTGGGTTAAATTATACCTACCACACATTCATTCCCAATAATGTAACTGCTACGCAGGGCGATACCGAATTTGACCTTGGAGGAGCAGTAAGACTCTATGCCAATGAGGGCGCCATTTACTTTTTGGATGACATTGAACTATCACCGTTGTTAAAAATAAATGCAGGGATACGGTTGTCGAGTTTTCAGCACGTTGGACCTTTCAAAAGATATATAAAAGACAACGAAGGGAATGTTCTGGAAGAAATAGAATATGATGATTTTCAATCATTAAAAACGTATGTAAGGCCGGAGCCTCGTCTCACAGGAAGATATACCTTGAATGAATCTAGTTCTATGAAATTTGGAGCAACTCTAAATTATCAATACATGCATTTGGTTTCTGTTGGAGGAAACTCTTTGCCAACAGACCTGTGGATTCCCTCAACAGACATAGTGAAACCACAACAGGCTTCTCAAGTTAATTTAGGGTATTTTAAAAACTTCAAAAAAAACACTTACGAAGCTTCAGTAGAGTTGTATTACAAAGATTTACGGAATCTTGTGGAGTTCAAGGATGGAGCCGACCCCAGTGATGGAGTAAATGACAACATCGATAATCAACTTACCTTTGGAAAAGGATATTCCTACGGAGCAGAACTATTCGTAAAAAAATCACTTGGCAAGTTAACTGGTTGGGTTGGGTACACATGGTCAAGAACTATGAGGCAGTTTGATGAATTAAACCAAGGAAGGGAGTACCCTGCAAAATTTGACAGACGTCATGACCTTTCAATTACTGCAAGTTATAACCTAGGAGAAAAATGGACTTTTGGGGCAATTTTTGTTTACGCCACAGGGAATTCAATTACGCTGCCTGCCTCTAAGTATTTTATCGAAGGTGAATTACTAGTAGAATATGCAGATAGAAACAGTTACCGAATGGCTCCCTATCACCGAGCAGATATTTCGGCAACTTACCAGGGAAAGAAACACAAAGAATACAAAGATGTGGCGACCGGGGAAATAAAAAAGGTTAAAAAGAAATTCACATCAAGTTGGAATTTTTCAGTATTTAATCTGTACAACCGTAGAAATCCATATTTTATTTATTTTGATAGCTCTGGAGGGTTTACTCAAGGCACTCTGGATGTATCGGCAATTCAGGTTTCGTTGTTTCCAATATTGCCCTCTGTAACTTGGAATTTTAGTTTTTAAAAAAAACAGTAGCTATGAAATCAATTTTTTACATACAAGCAGTTTTCATTCTTTTGCTTTTCATTGGCTCTTGCGAGAAAGAGATTGATGTAGATTTGCCTCGACCCGAAGAAAAACTAATCGTAGAAGGAGTAATAGAACTCGGTCAAATTCCTTACGTAATTCTGAGTAAATCATCAGGGTATTTTGATCCAACAGATATTCAGTCTGTGGCTAATAGTTATGTGTCCGATGCTGTCATTTCAATCTCAGACGGTACAATAACTAACCAAATGACCAAAATATGTTCAAGTACACTTTCTGCCACCCAACAAGAGCAACTAAGTAAGTTAGTGGGAATTCCTGTTGCCCTTTTGAGCAGTTACGATATTTGTGGATTTATTGATCCATCTATGACCGGTGAAATAGGAAAATCCTATACAATATCGATAGATTGGAAAGGAAATAATTACCAAGGAACCACCCATCTTTTGCCGCCAGTTGCTTTAGACTCTACTTGGTTTGAAGTATTTGGAGATCGAGATTCTTTGGGGTTTTTATATGCCCAAATGACCGAGCCGGCTTCCGAAAAGAATTTTTATAGATGGTTCGCCCAAAGAATAAACTCTTACCGTTATGGAAGGTTGAAAGGACAACAAAAAGACGAGAGATTTTTGCTTCCTTCGAGTTCTGTTTTTGATGATGAATTTGTAAATGGAACAACCTTTGAGTTTGGGTATGGAAAGCCAGTAAATTCCGATAAGTTTGACGATCAAGCGCCTGAGAGAGGATTTTACAAAGTCGGGGATACTGTCGTGGTCAAGTTTTGCTCCATCGACAAAGGAGTGTTTTCGTTCATTAGTATTGCCGAAGAACAAATACTGTCCACAGGAAGCCCATTTGCTACCCCGGTGAATGTTCCCTCTAACCTGTCAAATGGTGCACTAGGGCTATGGGCTGGGTACAGTCCTTATTTTGACACAATTGTTTGCACCAGGTAACTCTTTGAATTTGAATTCTTCCAAAATTCTTATTTATATTACCATAAAAACTATCAAATATGTTAAAAGGATTTAAAGCCTTTATCATAAACGGAAATGATAATTAATTTGCAGTTGATGTAATTATTGCGGGAGCAATAAAGAAGTAATTTCGGTATTTTCTACCAAAGTAATTATGCCAATCGTTGGGCACTTTACCGGAGGTGTAGATTTCTCTGATTTAATGTATGTTTTGTCAGAGGAATTAGTAGATGCTGGAGGAACTGTTGTAACTCTAGTGAATGCAGTGATGTATGGAGAGTGGATTAATCCAATTATTAACCTTATATTGCTCGGTTTTTTATTTTACAATAGTTTTTATCGTATTGGCTTTGTCAGGGTACTTCGTTTGGTAATCTCTAAAACGTTTTCTGGCCTCTACAACAAACAAACTACCTGGGCAGTCAAACAAAAGTTTTTCGTAGTTTTTCATAGCCTCTTCTGGTTGGTTTAACTGGTTTTCTTGAAGCTCAGCTAATTTAAAGAGAGCGTTGTCACCCAGAATCCCTTCTTTGTATTCATTTATAATGTGTTCAAGGTGTTTCTTTGCAGATAAAAAATCTTGCTTTTTAAAAGCAATTTCATATTTTTTAAATTCAATTTCGTCTGCCAAGCTATGCGAAGGATTTCTACTAAGTATTGAGTCAAATACCAAAAGAGCTTTTTGGAATTGATTTTGAAAAATGAACAAATCTCCACGGGCAAATTGTTTCATATTTACTGGCGTTGTATCCATATTGTAGTTATCTGTAATCAATAAAGATAAATCAATTGCATCATTGGATATCAGTTTGGAAGTAGAAGCTTTTAGTCCATCCAATTGATTTTGAGACCATTCAAAATCACCTGTGTAGTAGTAAAGTTTTGCGTTCTTATATTTAGCTTTTGAACCAAGAATGTCATGTTTGAATTTTTTTTCTACTTGCATGTAGAGCAAAGAGGCATCCCAGATTTCATTTTTGAGCATGTAAATATCGGCAAGGTCTATCTTCACTTCACCAAGTTGAGAGGGAGAAATAGACGGAAAAGAAAGCAATTGCTTGTACAGAATTTCGGCCGTATCGATGTTGTGGATATAAAATCCTTCGAGATAGGCGAGTCCCTTTATTAAGGGGAACTTGTCTTCCAAGTCATTTGTGCTATTAAGTGTAGATAGATATCTGTTTTTTAGGTTGATAATATCTTCTTCTTTGTAGGTTGCATTGGCAAAAATTTTACTTTGAAGAGCTTCAAGAATTGCTTGCTTTGAGGCAATATGAGAAAAAAGGTAAGAATCATATTGTTTTATGCAATAGTCAAATGACGCAATTGCCAACTCATATTTTTTGTTCGAAGCGCACATCTGTCCAAATTCGTAAATCTTTTCTCCTTGTTGTTTCGTTCTCTTGTCCAAGGCTTTTACATGGATAAATGCCGTTTCAAAATCGTTGGATTGTTGATATATCCAAATTAATAAATCGTAGAGAGATTCATTTTCTGGTTGCTTCTGTATTTTTCTAAGTGTTTGTTTTTTAAGAATATCTACCACCGCTTTATCTTCAGTAAAATTAATGGAGCGAGGCAAGAGCATTTTTATACGAACAAGTTCAGCCGAAGAAAGGGCTAGCTGATCGAGATATGTATCAATCATTTGTTCGTAGTTCCCAAGCATTCCATGAAGATTGGCAATAGAAGTTTTATGATTGGAATTTGAGTGAACATTGTCGCATCTCTCAAATACCTGTATGGCATACTCATACTTTTGTACCCGAACAAATTCATTGGCAAAAATCACAAATTCGTTAACGGTATTTTTTTTAGTCAACTCGTTTATTAAGTCTTCGTAATAGCTTTTTGCTTTTTTATTATTTCCTTGCTGTTCGTACAGGGAGCCGAGTTTAATTGCGTAAAAAGTACCAAATTTTTCGGTTTTAATTTTCTTCTTTGTGATTTTTATCGCCTCATCCAATTCACCTAACTTCACTAGTGCGTTTACATATTGAGTGTACACCTCTTGGGTAGAGGAGTGGGAGTACAACTTTTCGTAATAGAGTTTTGCTTTCTCAAAATCTGAGTTTTCAAAATAGTATTGAGCCATTTGCAAATCTGAGTTTTGTCCAAATGTCTCGGTGCTCCCAAAAAAGGTGAGGAGCGCTATTAAAAATAACGAGTGAACGAATTTTTTACTCAGGTTTTGGCTCATGAACGTCTATAATTGAATCTAACTGCGGCAAAATTGTAGTAGCAATTGACAGTGTGTTTTGAATAGATTCATTAAAGTTAACAATTTCGGCATTAAGTAGTATCAATGCATTTTTTTCTTCACTAAAAAAAATAAGTGACTCCTCTTTTTCTAACGTCTCATGTATGAGATTTTCTCTCAAATTTCTATACTGCTTTGTGGAGTATGAATATTCGTTTTCAATTTTCGAACTGTTTCCCTCGATTTTCGCCAGTTTTTTTACCAACTGACCTCTAGCAATCAACATTATTTCTTCGAACTTAGTATCTATAAAATCTGACTGATAGACTGACTTTATTCTGTTGTATTTTTTGTTGGCAGAATCGCGAATTAGTTTCAAAGTATCTACCTTGGCAGATTCGAATAGCTGATAATTGGAGTCCATCGTAGCAAAAGTTTGATCTAAATCTACAATCTCTTTTTTGTACAAAGAATTTGAAGCAGTTGGTTGAGAGCAACTAAATAATGTAAGGGCGAGAAAAAAATAGAAAAGTGATTTCATAGTTAAATTGTTTCAAATCTTGTGTAAGGAACCAAAGCCTTTGGAATTTGGATTCCATCTGTTGTTTGATTGTTTTCGAGTAGGGCCGCTACAATTCTTGGTAGCGCCAGTGCGCTTCCGTTAAGGGTATGGGCAAGCTGTGTTTTCCCATCTTCATTTTTAAATCTTAATTTCAATCTGTTTGCTTGGTAGGTTTCAAAGTTCGACACAGAACTTACTTCTAACCATTTTTCTTGTGCTGCCGAATATACTTCAAAATCATAAGTAATGGCAGCCGTGAATCCTAAGTCGCCTCCACAAAGTTTAAGAATTCGATACGGTAATTCCAGTTTTTCTATCAGATTTTTTACGTGGTCAATCATTTCTTCAAGAGCTGCATAAGAATTGGAAGGATGTTGAACTTGCACGATTTCAACTTTGTCAAACTGGTGCAATCTGTTTAGTCCTCTCACATCTTTTCCATAGCTTCCTGCTTCTCTTCTAAAACAAGGAGTGTAGGCGGTTAGTTTGTGAGGAAAATCTTCCTTTTTTACAATTACATCTCTAAAAATATTAGTAACAGGCACTTCGGCTGTCGGAATTAGATAAAAATTATCTTCGGTTGCATGGTACATTTGTCCTTCTTTGTCAGGAAGTTGACCGGTTCCATACCCTGAGGCTTCGTTTACCAATAAAGGAGGAATTACTTCTTTGTATCCAGCTTTTTCGGCCTCATCCAAGAAAAAATTAATCAAAGCCCTTTGAAGTTTAGCGCCCTTTCCTTTGTACACAGGAAATCCTGCTCCAGTAATTTTTACTCCTAAGTCAAAGTCGATTAGGTCAAGCTCTTTGGCCAGCTGCCAGTGTGGTTTTGCTTTTGAGTCCATTTTTTTTGGATCCCCAAATTCAAACACAGTGACATTATCTTCAGGAGTTTTGCCAGTTGGTACATCCTCATGAGGTACATTTGGCAATTGATAAAGGATTTCTTCAATTTTTGAGTCCAATTCATTAAATTGTTCTTTCAAACTATGAATTTTATCATTTAATTCAGTAGTCTCTCGCTTTTTTTCATTCGCTTCATTCGCTTTTCCTGTTTTAAATAACTTTCCAATCTCCTTAGAAAGCACATTTCGTTTATTTAAAAGCGCGTCATTTTCAACTTGAATTTCTCTTTTGTGCTTGTCCAAATTAAGCAAGTCGGAAACTAAGTTTTTTGCATTAAAATTTTTAATTAGCAATCTCTTAACAATCTCGTCTGGGTTGGCTCTAAGGGCATTTAGTTCAATCATTTTGATCGTAGATTTCAGGGTTATAATTCATGCAAAGATATTAATTCAGACTCAAATCTATTCTTTAAACCGTTTTTTTTACATTAAAAGCAAAGACCAACTCTGAAAGTGTATTTTGACATGTGTAAGTTGATACAATTGAATGCTTTATAGAAAGAGCTAAACACCAACAAGTAAAAAAATAGAAACAAACTAACAACACCTAGCAAATAGGAGATTAAATTTTAGTTTGAAAAAAAAATCATTTTTGTTATTGTTTGTTCAATAATATTCAATTCCCTTTTTGGGACTTACCAACAATACTTAGACATAACTTCCCATGAAGATTTATCTCTGGAACATCCACTATTTCTATGTTATTATATTCTTGTAAATCGAGTCCAACAACATACTCCATTTTACCTTAAACGTTCACCGTTCATTTCGCGTAATTTCATATCCTTCGTTGGGAAATTTTAGCTACTTCCATTTTTTATTGTTGAGAGCTATATTTCTTTTATCTTTAACAAAAAATAATGCGAATTTTTCATCACAATTGGTTTTTAGTTGCTTTTCTGGCGATTACACTGCTTGTTGGGTTTACCTCAAGGTCATGGAAAATCCATCAAGAATATCCTTATCAATTTACTTATCGGAATGACGTAAATCAATATTACTGTTATTTACCTGCATTGTTTGTATACAAAGATTTGAGCTTTAAGTTTAAAAACGACAGATTGTATTGGCTTACGGAAGATGAAAATTGGATTGCCTTACCCAAAATGACCATGGGTATGTCTCTTATGTATAGTCCGTTTTTTTTAATAGGTCATGGTGTTGCAATGATCAGTGATTACCCTCCAGATGGATATTCACTCCCTTATAGTATTTCCATTCGCATAGGGACTTATATTTATGTCTCGATTGGCTTATTCTTGTTGTATCTCTCTTTGCTTCGATTTTTTAAACCATGGGTTTCTTCCCTTTCAGTTTTTCTCATTTTTGCAAGCACCAATTTGTTTTATTACACCATGGGCGAAGGTGAAATGAGTCATTCCTACTTGTTTTTTTTGTATTCTGTTGTTATTTACAGCACTCTTCAGTGGAATGAATTAAAAAACAATTATTCCATAATTCTTATTGGTCTTGCTATGGGATTAAGTGTTTTAATCCGTCCTACTAGTATTTTGTTTGCCTTTTTACCGCTGGTACATTTTTTTTATTCGAAAGAAAATCGAAACTGGATAAAAAAAAACAGAGGGATACTTTTATTTTCTTTGATTTCATTTTTTGCCCCAATTTTTTTGCAAATGCTTTTTTGGAAAATACACGGAAGTGGTTGGATTCGATGGAGTTACCGAAATGAAGGATTCTTTTTTGATAATCCACATTTCTTAGAGTTTTTGTTCGGTTATCGAAATGGATGGCTTTTATACACTCCTATTATGGTGTTTGCTCTTTTAGCTGTTTTTATTCTACCAAAAAAAATGAAACCAATGAAATGGGCTATTTTTTTTATAGTTCCAAGCGCAGTGTACATTTTGTCTTCTTGGTGGTGTTGGTGGTTTGGAGGTAGCTATGGATCCAGACCTATGATAGAGTTTTATGCCTTGTTGATTTTTCCACTTGCCGCTGGAATACAGTTTTTTTCCAGCAAGAAAATGATCAAAGTCCTGATGGTTTTTCTATTTTTTTCTACCTGTTTTTACAATATTTTGGGAATGCACAAAAAAACAAATCATGAACTGCATTGGGATTCCATGAGTAAAGAATCATTTTGGTATACTTTTTCCAAGATGAAACTAACTGGAGAAGAGAGACAATATTTAGAAAAATTGTATAAACGGCCTGATTATGATAATGCTAGAAAAGGTCTCATAGAACGCAAGATGGATTAAAATCCTCTTTCATCCCACATTTATCATTGGAATAAAACTCTTATATTTGTTTATGCAAGGATGGAGAGAGAAACTACACGAAATAATTTTTGAAGCAGACACAAATGCAGGAAAAGCATTTGATATAGGTTTACTGGTTTTTATTCTTGTCAGTTTATTCGTTGTTATGCTAGATAGTGTTGTGCATATTCACAACGAATATGAGGAAGTTCTATATAGCATCGAATGGTTTTTTACGATAATATTTTCTTTAGAATACATTTTGCGTATCATTTCAGTAAAAAAGCCTTGGAGATATATTTTTAGCTTTTACGGAGTAATTGATTTTGTTTCTACCATACCTACATACATTTCTTTAGCTATTCCGGGAGGAGGTCATGTATTTCAAGTCTTTCGTGTGTTAAGATTTTTGAGGCTTTTTAAGATATTTAAACTGGGAAACTTTACTAAAGAAGCTAAATTTTTGGGGCAAGCGATGAGAGATAGTCGAGAAAAGATTATTGTGTTTTTGGTTGCTGTTCTCTGTATGGCAATGATTTTAGGTTCCCTGATGTATGTAATTGAAGGAAAAGAAAATGGTTTTTCAAGCATACCGAGGAGTATTTATTGGGCAATCGTTACACTCACCACGGTGGGTTTTGGAGATATTTCGCCAGTTACTCCGTTAGGCCAATTTGTTTCTTCTATCATAATGATTTTGGGATATGGCATCATTGCCGTTCCCACAGGAATGGTTACTGCTGGGGTAATTAAAAAAAATAATTTTACGAATACAAAAAGCTGTAATTCTTGTTCTAAAGAAGGTCATGCGGACGATGCGATTCATTGTAAGTTTTGTGGTGAAAAGCTATAAGTATTCAAAACCGAAACAAACAAACTATCTAACTATTCAAATACCATGGTAAGAAAAGCCTTCGTCTTCATCTCTGTGATTCTTGTAATTTCAGTAACTTCTTTTTCACTATTCGTGCAACCTATTTGGTGGGTTTTTGTCATTCTGGCACCTCTAATTATGCTAGGAATCTACGACATGACCCAAACAAAACATGCAATCCGTAGGAATTTTCCTGTCATTGGAAATTTACGGTATCTTCTTGAAGGTGTAAGACCTGAAATAATGCAATATTTTGTTGAAACAGACACCGAAGGAAGACCATTTGATAGAATTGATCGTTCACTTATATACCGAAGAGCGAAGAACGTATCGGATACTTCTCCTTTTGGAACCCAAGAGGACCCTTACAAAGATGGGTATGAATGGATAAATCATTCGATGTACGCAAAATCTCACCACGACTACACTATAGATTCAAGGGTACTTATAGGTGAACAAAATTGCACAAAACCCTATTCGGCTAGTATTTACAATATATCTGCTATGAGTTTTGGTTCACTCAGCGACCGTGCCATAGAAGCACTAAACGGAGGTGCCAAACTTGGTAATTTTGCTCACAATACAGGCGAGGGAGGGGTTAGTCCTTATCATTTGAAGTACGGTGGAGACTTAATTTGGCAGATAGGTACAGGATATTTTGGTTGTAGAAACTTAGATGGTACATTTTCGAAAGAAAATTTTCAAAAGACCGCCATCCAAGACTCAATCAAAATGATTGAAATTAAATTATCTCAGGGAGCCAAGCCTGGCCATGGTGGAATATTACCTGCCGTAAAAAATACCCCAGAAATTGCCAAAATTAGAGGGGTAGAACCTGGCTTAGCTGTTTTGTCACCTCCGGGACACTCCGCTTTCAGCAATCCTATTGAATTCATGAACTTTATCCGTGAGTTAAGAGAATTATCAGGTGGAAAGCCGGTTGGGTTTAAACTGTGCATTGGGGTAAAAAAAGAATTTGAAGAGCTGTGCGAAGCCATGGTAAATACGGGAATAACTCCAGACTATATAGCTGTAGATGGAGGAGAAGGAGGCACGGGAGCTGCACCAGTTGAGTTTGCCGATTCGGTAGGTACTCCTTTTCTGGATGGGTTGGCTTTCGTACATGATACGCTAGTCAACTATGAATTGAGAAATAAAATAAAGCTGTCAGCTTCTGGTAAAATCGTTTCTGGTTTTCATATTGTTCGTGCGCTAGCTATGGGAGCAGACTTTTGCCAAAGTGCAAGAGGAATGATGATGTCTCTAGGATGTATTCAAGCGTTACAATGCAATTCAAATAAGTGTCCCGTAGGAATCGCTACTCAAAAAAAATCATTGATTAAAGGATTAGATGTGACAGATAAAAAGCAACGAGTAGCGAGTTTTCATAAAAAAACGATCGATAGCTTTAAAGAAATTGTGCTGGCAGCAGGACTTACAGACAAAGATCAACTGACCCGCTCTCACATTAACCACAGAGTAGAGAGTAACATTATTAAAACTTATGAGGAAATGTATCCTTCCAAAGTATATGATAAAACTCAAATGAGAGGATAATTGGCTTTGTTTTTGATTAGTGTTAAATAATTTTACTTCGTTACCGTTACCCAAAGTATGAGATTATTGTTAGTTTTTTTAATTTGTGTTTATTCTACCCTTTCTTTCTCGATGAATAAGGGAGAATACTCTGTGGAGATTAAGAATCATGAAATTATTCTGGATTCTTTGTTTGATTTGTTAAGGAGTAGTACTCTCGATAGCGAATTTCAAAGGTACAACCAGGAGTTTACCGAGCAACTAGAAAAAACACTTGAGTTGAAAGAATCTTTTAGTTACCCTTTTAAGAATTTGGTAAAAATGTCGAAGCTCGTTTCACCAGATGGAGAGTTTAGGCTGTTTAACTGGAATGTAGAATCTCAAAGTGGTGTGCATTCCTTTTACTGTTACATTTTGAAGAAAAATGGGACCATAATTAAGTTGCGAGATAACCACCGAATCATTGAAAGGGCCGAAAGCAAATCTCTCACTCACACCAACTGGTATGGTGCGCTCTATTATAAAATTATAGTAACAAAAAAAGGACGATATACGTTGTTGGGATGGAATGGAAAAGATGGAATGACTACCCAAAAAGTGATAGAATCGATGAGTCTTTCGCGAAAAGGAGCAAAATTTGGTTTCAATTTGTTTGAGTATCCTTCGGAGCGAAAAACAAAAAAAAGAGTTATCCTTACCTATTCAGATGAGGCAATTGTGAGTGTGAAACATTACAAAACAAAAAAAACGGAAGAAATAGTGTTTTCGCATTTATCGCCCTCAACTCCCCAGATGACCGGATTTTATCAGTACTATTATCCCGATTTGAGTTTCGATAAGTTTGTACTTACTAATGGGAAATGGATATTTGAATCTGATTCTCTCATGAAAAATGAAAAATCCAACCAAGACGATAATTACAACCCACCGGAGTAAAAACCTTCTTTACAAAGCGTTAGTTTTTTTGTACTTTTGATTCAATCAAATTAGCGCTATGAAATTTATTTTATCACCCGCAAAGTCAATGAATTTTGACGAGCAAACTATTCTATCAGAACACAGTCAGATTTCCTTTCCTGATAAAACGGAAAGAATAATGAAAAAATTAAAAACTTTCTCCTCCAAAAAGATTGGTGAGTTAATGAAAGTAAGTGCTGCAATTAGTGATTTAAATTACGATAGATTTCAATCCTTTTCACAAGAGTTTAACTCTCACAATTCAAAGCAAGCAATACTAGCATTTACGGGTGATGCGTACCGCGGAATGGACGCCCAATCTTTTTCAAAATCTGAATTTCACTATGCTCAAAATCACCTCAGAATTTTATCAGGTTTGTATGGATTGCTAAAACCTTTGGACTTGATTCAGCCCTACCGATTAGAAATGGGTACCAAACTCGAAATTTCCTCCAAAGAGAAAAACCTATATGCTGTATGGAAGGAAACTACCACGAATGCGCTAAGCAACGAACTTAAAGGAGATTATCTGGTAAACCTTGCGAGTAATGAATATTTCAAATCTATCGATACAAAAAATCTTGATGGGAAAGTACTCACAATTGGGTTTAAGGATTTTAAAAACGGAGAATACAAAACAATAATGAGCTATGCCAAGTTTGCCCGAGGCTTGATGAGTAGATACATAATAAAAAATGAGATTGCAGATGTTCAGGAAATCAAAGGGTTTGATTATGATAATTATTCCTTCAACGAGCCGCTTTCCACAGAACAAGAATGGATATTTACACGTGGGTAAAGAAAATTCCAAGCTTTAAAAGTACTTCTTACATGTTCAAATATATTCCTGAATGAGGTAAAAGGAATACACCTATTTTACGGCAATTCCCGATATTTCAATCCTTACCCCTTTTGGTAGTTTGCTTACTTCCACGGTTTCTCTCGCTGGAAAATTATTGGATTCGAAATAAGTCGAATAAATAGCATCCACCTGCGAAAAGTTTTCCATGTTATCCAGAAAAATGGAGCATTTCACCAAATTATTTACAGTCATCTCGGCTGCCTCCAACAAGGCAAGCAAGTTTTTCATTACTTGATGAGTTTCATCTTGAATATTGTCTGTTTTGAATTCTCCATCGTACGGGTTAATGGCAATTTGACCACTTATGAACAAGGTGTTATTACTCAAAACTGCTTGACTGTAGGATCCAACAGGGGAGGGCGCGTTTTTAATCGAAATGGATTTTTTCATTGTTCAGTTAAAAATAGTTAAGGGAATGAAATTTATTTTTCAAAGATAATTTTTTTTGGGTTGAACTTCTCTATCTTTAACTAAACTTCGATTTTGCATGTAATAATAGCAGTTACTCTGTCATAACTCTTATATTTGTTTTCATTTTATTTTAGAAAAATTGCTTTATGATTATCACCATTTTTACCCTATGGATTTCGATACTTTTTCTTTACTGTGCCATGGGTACATGGAAACTCTTTGAAAAAGCTGGTAGGAAACCCTGGGAAGGTTTTGTTCCGATTTACAACTTATTTATCTGGTTAAAAGTCATAAAAAGGCCTTGGTGGTGGGCGCTAATCTTGCTCATTCCTGGTTTTAGTCAGATTTTGATGTTTGCCTCCATTAATGTTTCGATGGGCAGAATGTATGGAAAGTACGGAGCGGTTGACACACTTATGCAAATTTTTGTTCCCTTTATTTATTTTCCGATGATGGCTTTTGGCAAAGAGGATTTGGTCTATCAAGGAGAAATGGATTGGAATGATAAGTCCCAAATTGAGGCAAGATCTACGTCAGATAAAATTGTGCTGGCATTGGCCTCTTTTGGTATTATTTCTCTTTTGGTGTATGTTCAAAAAATTACGGGTGGAAAGGACAAAAAAGGACAAAAAACCATGGTAAAAGAATGGGGCGATTCCATTGTCTTTGCTTTGATAGCTGCTTCATTGATAAGAGGATATGTGCTAGAAGCCTTCACTATTCCCACGCCTTCTATGGAAAAAGAATTACTCGTAGGTGATTTCTTATTTGTGAATAAATTATCTTACGGAACTAGAGTGCCTTTTACACCTCTTTCTTATCCTTTGGTTCATAATACTATTCCATTTACTTACGCCAATTCTTATTCAGAAGCCATAAAATTACCTTACTACCGATTGCCAGGATTTGGGAAAGTAAAACGAAACGACATAGTTGTGTTTAATTACCCTACGGGTGATACAGCAGTTTTTGGAAGATCATACGGCTCTCAGGGTGCCGGGGGAGAATTACAAGGACACAATTACTATCAATTTGTAAGACAAGAAGCCTATTTGCAATCTACGCGAGATCGAGTTTCTCCTATGGTATTTTTGAATAACACGCAGAAATACGAAGCAATGGGCAGAAAGAAAATCTTAGAAGATAACTTGTTGTATGACTTTAGCGCAGGGAGAAACATCCAGTTACAAGGACATGCTCATCGACCGATAGATAAGAAAGAAAACTACATAAAGAGATGCGTGGCAGTGGCAGACGATACTCTCGAGATTAGGAATGGAGACTTATACATCAATGGTAAAAGAAGTGTTGTAGGGGAGAATGTCAACTTTAAGCACAAAGTAGAATTTAATAGGAGTTTGGGTAATCTTGACTTTCCAAAATTGAAAGAAAAATTTGGTTTCAATTTAGGGTTATACAAAGATTTAACCTCCTTTAATGACAATGGAAACTTGCCAATTGGTCAGAAAGTATGTTACGTAAATATGAGTGCTGGATTAAAGGAGAAATTTGTTTCTGCACTCAATAAGGGAGAAATGGGAGACCTCAGAATTGTTTCTGTGGAGAGAAAAATTGATTCGGTGGGAGATAAAATTAGTTCCTACATTAGTTTTTATCCCTACCACAAATCTTGTTTATGGACAGCCGATAATTACGGCCCTATTTGGATGCCTAAAGCTGGAGCCACCATTACGTTGAACGAAGAGAATTGGGCGATGTACAAGAGGTGTATCCTAACTTATGAGAAGAATAATGGCTACGAAAAGAACGGAAAATACTTCATTAACGGAGAGGAAGTGAGCACCTATACTTTCAAGCAAGACTATTATTACATGGTGGGTGACAACAGACACAATTCGGCTGATTCTAGAATGTGGGGATTTGTGCCAGAAGACCATGTCGTGGGGAAAGGACTTGTTATTTGGATGAGTAAAGACCAAGAATTAGGATGGGCCAATGGCGGTATAAGATGGAATAGAATTTTTAAAACTTTGTAAAAATGTCTAGAACTACAGAATCAGATTCTCATTACAACGACTTGGAAAAAATGAGTGTGGGTGAGTTACTTACCAATATGAATCGCGAGGATAAATTAGTGCCTTTGGCTGTAGAGCAGTCCTTGCCAGAGATAGAACAACTGATAGAAAGTATTGTCCCAAGAATGAGAAAAGGAGGAAGGCTCTTTTATGTTGGAGCTGGAACGAGTGGAAGGCTAGGAGTTGTGGATGCAAGTGAATGTCCTCCTACCTACGGAATTCCTCATGAGTTGGTTGTAGGGATTATTGCAGGTGGAGATTCTGCCATAAGAAAAGCGGTAGAATTTGCGGAAGATGATGTGGAGCTGGGGTGGAAAGATTTGCAAGATCAACACATAACAAATCAAGATACGGTGATTGGTATAGCCGCATCGGGATCAACCCCTTATGTGATTGGAGCAATAGAAAAGTGCAACAAAGAAGGAATAAACACGGGATGTATTACCTGCAATAAAGGAAGTAGATTGGCAGAGGTAGCCAATTTTCCTATAGAAGTAGAGGTAGGTCCGGAGTTTGTAACAGGAAGTACGCGAATGAAATCCGGAACGGCTCAAAAACTAGTTCTTAATATGATTTCAACCTCAGTCATGATTCAATTGGGAAAAGTGAAAGGAAACAAAATGGTGGATATGCAATTGAGTAACGACAAATTGGTAGACAGAGGAACAAACATGGTTGTCTCTCAAACTGGGTTGGATTACCACGAAGCAAAAGAGTTGCTTTTGCAAAAAGGAAGTGTGAGAAAAGCCGTTGCCTTTTATCAAAACAAATAACACGAAATGAAAGTAATTTTACCCGTAGTATATCTCGGAAACATTGAATATTATTCTTTGTTAAAAAACTCAGAAGAGGTTTTTTTCGATTTACATGGTCATTATTTGAAACAAAATTTCAGGAATAGAACTGAGATTTATGGCGCAAATGGAAAGTTAAACTTAATAATTCCGGTAGAAAAACATAAGAATCATACCGCACTAAAGAATATAAAAATATCGTACGATCACTTTTGGCAAAAACAACACTGGCGATCTATCGCTTCTGCTTACCGATCTTCTCCTTACTTCGAATTTTATGAAGAAGAGTTAGAGACAGTTTTTATGAAACACTATACTTATTTGGTGGAGTTCAATTTAGCACTTCAAAATAAAATATTGGACCTTTTGTCCATGTCGCCTATCGTTTCATTTAGTAAAGAACATCACAAGGAAATTGAAGGATTTACGGATTATAGAGGATATTTTACTCCAAAGAATAAATCATTAGAAGTTCCCAAAGAACTTTACAATCAGGTTTTTGAGGAAAAGTACGGGTTTCTTCCAAATTTGTTTATTTTGGATTTACTTTTTAATGAAGGGCCTAATACAGTTAGTTTTTTATAGGAAAACTTAGGAAGAACTGACAAGCTCTTTTTTGATTAACTAATATCTCTTTTCATAAATAATCTGCGAGCTAAGCCTATAAATAATAGGGTGTAAGCGAGAGCAATTCCGCTTGCCAACCAATTAAACGTATCGGGAGAAGTCAATCCAGCCAGCAACATCCGAAAATTAGGAAAAGGTAGAGTTTGAGAAATAACGTTCAAGGGGAGATAGTCATAAATGAGCTCAGCATTATTGTTTTTCAATTGAATTCCTAAAATAATTTCCGCAATGTACGCTGCGTAATAGATGAGTACAGCAAGAATTCCTCTTTTCGCCAAAAAGGCAACAAGAAAGGCAAACCCAAAATTTGCCAACACCTGAACAAAAAACCTACCTACGTTTTCTACTCCATCTAATAAAGAACCAAATCCCACTATTGGATCAATTTCCTCTCCGGTGTTAAAGAAATTTTGTAACTGCCCGGCATCTTCGGGATCAAAGGTAGAAAAGTACGCTCCTGCGATTAGTCCCACCACAAATACGTATAGAGTTGCAATCACTGTAATGGCGAGCATGAGGTATATCTTTCCTTTGATGAACTCGTTTCTGGTATATCCGTCAATTATATTTTGGCGAACAGTTCGGTAATTGTATTCATTGGTAATGTGATAAATTAATACAAAGGACAGAAGAAAAAAGCAAAACCAGCTTGAAATGACAGAAACGGCATACCAAGTAGTTTCATAATTGTTTGGGATGAACGGATAGAAATCGATTCCGTTTATGGTGTCCCCTGCCATAGCTGGAACTAGAATAACCAGCAGTGGTAAAAACACAAGAAATAACAAACTAAATACTTTGAATGACTTATTTCCTACAATCTTTTTGAACTCTATGTTTAATAATCTCATTATTTATTTTTTACAATTTCCAAAAACTCATCCTCGAGAGAGGACGTTACTTCCACTAGTTGAGAGGCTATAATTCCGTTATCAAATAAGAATTTGTTTAATAAACCTCCATTCACGGTTTTATTAAAAGTTACCTTGACCTTCTCTTCTTTGATTTCTGATGATTGAAAGTCAGGATGAAGTTCAAGTATTTTGCTCAATTTTTTTTTGTTTTCAGCGTCAATAGAAAATTGATTCTTGGAGGTAAGTAAATCTCCTATGGCTCCTTGCATGAGTAATTTTCCATTTTTCAATATTCCAAAATGTGTGCACATTTTTTGAATTTCATCCAGAATATGGCTAGAGATAATAATTGTTTTTCCTTCAGCAGCGATAGATAAAATTAATTCTCGCATTTGTCTAATTCCTTCAGGATCTAATCCATTTGTGGGTTCATCTAGCACCAGCACTTCTGGATCCGACAAGAGAGCAGCGGCAAGCGACAAACGCTGCTTCATCCCCAACGAATAAGTTGTGAAGGCAGAATCTTTTCGCCCAAATAGTTCTACTCTTTTCAGTACGGCTTCAATTCTATCTAACGGAACTTCCTTTATCAATGCAGTAATTTCCAAGTTCTTGTATCCACTGAGTTCAGGGTAGAAAATTGGATGTTCCAAGATTGCACCAATTTTTTTTCGGTGATTACTTGCTTGCGATTCCCCAAACCAAGAATAAGATCCTGAAGTGGAGTTTAAGACATCAAGCACCATTCCAAGGGTAGTTGTTTTGCCGCTTCCATTGGGGCCTAATATTCCAAATACATTGCCTTGTTCCACCGAAAGTGATAAGTTGTCTACCGCAATAAAATTGCCGTAGGCTTTTGTTAGATTTTTTATTTCTAAAACAGGTGTCATTTTTCTTTATTTTAACTAAAAATACGGTTTTTTATTGAATTCAAACTACGAACTTGACAAGCGGAGAGATCAATTGGTTAAATGGACAGAGTGTCTTCTGTTTCCTTTTGAATATCCTTAGTTTTTCTTACATTTAAGTAAAGAAAAAAAGAGATGAAACATACGTTATTAATCGCGACATTTTTGTCGGTTGTGGGTGGAGGATGTAGCCCAAAAAAGCATTTATCTACTGAAGATGCGGTCGAATTATCGAGCTATGCAGGAAAATGGTACGAAATTGCTCGTTTGCCCAATTCTTTTGAGAAAAACCTCACTTGCGTTACTGCCAACTACACATTGAAAGAGAATGGAGGAATAAAAGTCACAAATAAAGGATTTAATACAGAAAAGCGGGAATGGGAGGAAGCTAATGGACACGCAAAAGTGCCAGATCCTGAGAATCCAGGAGAGCTTAGAGTCAGTTTTTTTCGGCCTTTTTATGGCGACTATTACATCATTGAGCTGGACCCCAATTATCAGCACGTATTGGTTGGTTCTCCTTCCCGAAAGTATTTGTGGGTACTCGCAAGAAATAAGGCGATAAAGGAGGAAGTGTACGTTCATTACCTCAAGACAGCAAAACAACTAGGTTTCGACACACACAATATTCATAGAACGAGTCAAGATTGTCAGAATTAATTGCCGATTTATCTGTTAATTCTTTCGTTTTGCTCGTTTCATTTGGTAAGTTTGTACAGCTTAACTAATCTACTAACAACCAATAAAAATTATGGAAGAAAATACAACACAATCAACAGAATCATCTTTTACTAATCCGGATTGGATTTTGGAAAAAATAGTAGAATACGGGACCTCCCTGTTATTCGCTGTTGCAGTCATAGTAATCGGATTTTGGATAGTAAAAAGAATCAACAATCTGGTAAGACGAACCTTCGAAAAGAAAGATTTTGACCCCTCTTTGGAAACGTTTTTGGCAAGTACAATTGCCATTACTTTAAGAATTTTGGTAATTATCACAGCTCTGAGTCAATTAGGAATAGAAATGACCTCATTTGTTGCCTTGCTTGGTGCTGCTGGTTTGGCAATAGGTATGGCTTTTTCTGGAACATTGTCTAATCTGGCAGGTGGTGTCATGATTTTATTTTTTAAACCCTACAGAGTTGGGGATTTTATTGAGGCTCAAGGCGAAAAAGGAACAGTAAAAGAATTACGAATTTTTAATACTATTCTGATTACTTTGGATAACAAAACAGTCATTATCCCTAATGGACCTTTGGCAAACGGAAATATGATTAACTACTCAACACAAACAAAAAGAAGGGTGGATTTTGCTGTAGGGATTGCTTACGGTGATGATTATGATACAGCCAAAAATACGTTGTTGGAATTCGTAAAGGACGATCCAAGAATTATTGATGCAGAGGATAACTTTATAGGACTAGTAGAACTAGCAGATAGTTCGGTGAAAATTACCTTGAGAGTTTGGTGTAAAACAGAAGACTACTGGGCGGTTTTTTTCAATATGAACGAGAGAATTTACAAAGAATTTAGTAGTAAAGGATTGAATATTCCATTTCCACAAATGGATGTGCATGTGCACAATAACTAATTACTACTGAAATGAACAAAGAAAAAGCGACTGATAATTAAGTCGTTTTTTTATTTTCATAAAGAGTGTTGCTATAATTTAATTGGTAGTTTTCTTCTTACTGATGGTTGTTCTTTCGTTTCTGAGTTGAATAAAATTTTCTTGCGCCACAGAATCGCTGGGATTATGAACAATCTGTTTTAATGAATTGGCGTATTCAGGATCATTCGGATAGTAAAAATCGATAAATGAGTCGGATTGAATCACGCATAAAACAAATGAAGAAAGACCAATTAACACAACTCTAACGAACACTCTTTTTTCGAAAAATATTTTTTCAAAATAATGTAAAAATAAGTAAACAACCAACGATAAAAGAAGTGAAATTAGCCCTACCGATAACAAAATATTACCACCAGGCCAAAGCATAAATTTAAATAAAATACCTATCACTAGGGTACCGATAACTATGCCAAATAGTGCACCAAGTAACAAGTTTAGACGATTCTTGTGAGTATAATTTTTTCTGTTAAACATCTGTTTGAGAGACAAATCATTGAAAACTCCCACTCCCAAATAGAAATAAAATAGTGCCACAAGAACCAGCGAAAAAACGGTAAGAATTCCCGCTCCAGGCCAATGCATTAGTTTAAAAACTAGCCCAACAAGAAACGAGCTCCAAAGTATCTTTTCCCATTTTTTCATAATTCAAGATACAACAAAATGGTTAAACTTTGAATTCACTGGTTTTGTGGAAGGTGATTTCTGGATAATCAAATTCTGCTTGACGAAGTAGGAAAGCAGATTCTGCCAAGAAAACAAAATTCCCATCTTTGTCTTCGGCTACATAACTGGCTTTTCTTCTCACAAACTCCTGCATTTTATCCTTGTCCTCAGACGTTAGCCAACAAGCTTTGTGAAAGTTTTTTGGAGTAAAATCACAAGAGGCACCATATTCGTGTTTCAGTCGATATTGAATAACTTCGAATTGTAATTCACCCACAACACCAATGATTTTTCTGTTTCCGGGTTGTTGAGTAAATAGTTGGGCAACCCCTTCGTCTGTGAGCTGCTGAATCCCTTTCTCCAGCTGTTTCGTTTTCATAGGATCTTTGTTCACCAATTCTCTGAACATTTCAGGTGAGAAACTAGGAATGCCCTTAAAATTCATTTCTTCCCCTTCTGTTAGAGTATCACCAATTTTGAAACTACCTGTATCATATAACCCAATAACATCTCCTGGATAAGCAAAATCAATGATGTTTTTGTCTTGAGCCATAAAACTTGTAGGGTTATTAAATCGTAGTTTCTTGTTGATTCGCTGGTGCTGGTAAAATTTATTTCGTTCAAATTTACCCGAACACACCTTAAAAAATGCAATTCTGTCTCGGTGGTTTGGGTCGAGGTTTGCATGGATTTTAAACACAAATCCCGATAACTTGGGTTCGATAGGAGCAACCATTCTGATATTGGTTTCGGTAGGTTGGGGAGAAGGGGCAATTCTGATAAATGAATTGAGCAATTCTTGTACCCCAAAATTATTTAAGGCAGAACCAAAAAATACGGGCGCAAGGATTCCTTTTAGATATTCAGATTTGTCAAACTTTTCGTATACCCCCTCAATCAATTCTATGTCTTCTCGTAGTTGATTAGCATCAGTTTCGCCAACGAATTCATCAAGTTGACTATCGCTCAAATCACGAATGGATACAACCTCGTCCTCAATATTTGTTTTATTTACTTGAAATAAATTGAGCGAAGAATCATAAATATTATACACTCCTTTAAATCTATCACCAATATTGATAGGCCAAGAAAGAGGACGAACTTTAATATCTAGTTTTTCTTCAATTTCATCCAAAAGAGTAAATGGATCTTGCCCCGGTCTATCCAGTTTATTAATAAAAACCATCACAGGCGTATTTCTCATTCTACACACTTCCATCAATCGCTCTGTTTGTGGCTCAACTCCGTTTACACAATCAATAATCAAGATAACAGAATCTACGGCAGTAAGCGTACGGAAAGTATCTTCGGCAAAATCTTTGTGCCCGGGAGTATCTAGCAGGTTGATTTTTAGACCTTGGTAATTAAATCCCATCACCGAAGTGGCAACCGAAATCCCTCTTTGCTTCTCAATTTCCATAAAATCGGATGTAGCCGTTTTGGTAATTTTATTCGATTTTACCGCTCCAGCCGTTTGGATGGCACCACCAAATAGCAACAATTTCTCTGTAAGAGTTGTTTTTCCTGCATCTGGGTGACTAATTATCGCAAAGGTTCTGCGTTTTTCAATTTCTTTCTGTAATTCGCTCATAGACTGCAAAAGTAGGCTATTACCGAGAATTACACAAGATAGCTACCCCAATTTTACTGTCCTTACAAAATAGGAGTGAGGCCAATGAGAAAGAGAAGGTTCTTTGTCGAAAATGCCAAAAACGGTTGAACCCGTTCCAGTCATGGAAGCAAATTCTGCTCCTAGTTTATACAATTTGGTTTTTATCCCTTTTACTTCAGGAAACTGACTAAACACTCCTTCTTCAAAATCATTATAAATAGAGTTTTTCCAATCGGTGATAGGTTGATTTTTAATGACATCGGCAATGGGAGAATTCGGAGTTTTTTTAATAGTTAAATTCTCAAATGCTTGCTTAGTACTTATATGAATCGCAGGATTCACGAGCGCAATCCATTTCCCCGAAAGAGGTACAGAAATATCGGTAAATATTTCTCCAATTCCGTGTACTAGTTTTGGTTTATTTTGGATAAAAAACGGACAATCAGCTCCTATTTGTAACGCATATTTTTCGAGTTCAGTCACAGAAAGCCCTAATTTAAATTGCTTATTCAATCCCACTAGCATAGAGGCACCATTGGACGAACCTCCTCCCAAACCAGCACCCATTGGTATCTGTTTGAACAAGGAAATAGAAATTGGTGGTAAGTCATACACCTCATTTAATAGTTGATAAGCGATTAGTATAGAATTTGATTTTTCATTATCTAATTCCAAATTACACTGAAAACTCATTACACTAGACTCAATAAATTCCAAAGAATCGAACAAAGGTAAAGGAATAAAAACACTTTCAAGATTGTGATACCCATCCTCACGTTTATTGTGGATACTCAATCCAATATTTAGTTTACATCCTGGGAATAAAATCATACACAAAGATGCATAAAAAAAATCTCAAACTGCAACAAGACAGTTTGAGATTTCTCCGTGGTTTTCATTTTTATTACACTCATTATTTTGGGAAAACAAAGTCTCGAATGAGGTTTTGACAGGAATCTATTAAAGAGTAAAACAAATGATGATTTGGTGGGTATTTCTTACAATTTACTCAAGTCTAGAGGCTTGTCGTTGTCATACTCTACTTTATAGGTGTAGTTCAATTTTTTGTTTCCTTTTGGTTTTAATTCAAATTTCCATTCCATCATTCCTGTTTTTTCGTTAAAATTAGCTCTTGATTTGTTTTCTATGGTAACGACAATCGATTTTGCTTGCGAAACTGGCAGATGATCTTCCACCACAATTTGATAGTTGGAGCTGCCGTTGTTTTTTACCAATAAATCATAAGAAACTGTTGTGGATTTTCTGTTTGAAAACACTTTTTCCCTGGATTTTTCTTTGTCTTTAGTTCGTTTTACCCTTACATTTCTATCGTTACCCAACGAAATGTATAAAGTGTCGTTAGCCGTTGGGTTTATTCTGGTTTCCCCAATATAGCTTCCCTCGTAATATAAGTTGGCTTTCGAAGGAAGTAAATCAAGCTCCTCCCATTCTACAAGTTGAGCTACTAAATAAGATTCTTTGTCATATTTTGGTACGAGATAGTGGATATAGTTCGCTGGTACTTCTTGTTGGTTTACTGCCACTAAATGCGCTTTGTTGTCACTATTGATGCTATATCTTAGGTCAATTCGGTACTCAACATTTGCCATCGTTTGAGTCTTTACCGTGTAGTTGGTGCTTCTTACTGCGGCAGGCGCATAATCTTTAGAATCGAAGCTCGAGGACTCCGTTACTTCATCCGCTATACTAAGTGTTTGAATAGATTTTTTTGCTTCGTTGAGTCTTCGAGGTGTTACATTGGCATCTTGGTAGTATCCAATATTTGGATTGTAATAATTTATATACCAAACGCTTAATTCCGGTTTTACTTTGTTCTTATAGGGATTATTGGTTGAAAGGGTCAACTTTACATTGTCCCAATTTTCTCCCGTATTTTGATAAACAGTTCCTTTCATCGTAAGTTCCACTGGAGAACTACTATTTTTCACCCGAATATCGTAACTAGGAGACCAACTGGCGTTGGACACAAAATAGGAAATAGTCATACTTCCAGTAAGTGTTTTTTTTGCCTGAACAGTTACTTCAATTTGATGAATTGGCTTTTCAGGTTCGGCAGTTTGAGTGTTGTTTTGGTAGTTGTTTAGTTCCTTGAGCCGCTTATTTATCGTTACTATTTGTTCAGATAATTTGTCGTTTTTAACTTTCAATGAGTGTTCTAATTCTGTAATTTCAAAAAGTTGTTTTCGTAAATATGCCAGAGACTCCTTCAGCACAGGCAATGTATCTTTGTAATAAATTTTGTTGGCTAATATATATTTTCGTTCCGTGTTTAGATGATTGAGCTTTGCCGAGATATCTGACCTCTCAAAATTCAAATATTTAATCGAATCTTTCATTTTTTCTATGGTCCGAGTAATTCTCGAGGGAACAGCTTTTTTCTCAACTGGGTCGGGGTATTTGATAGATTTTTTAGAATCTAAAATTATATAATCGCCTAATCCGCTTACCTGAATCGTTTTGGGATTGAGGTAAGGAGAAACACCTTGAAATACCAAGGTATTTATTCCTCTTTTGAGGGAAACTATTCCTTTTCGCTCTACCTGAGCTCCATTGAGGTAAACAGTTACTTTGTCTATTTCTGAATTAATTGATTTCTCCGTGGTTGCGCTAAATCCATAGGACAAAGAGCTGAAAAAAATGAGTGTGGTAAAAAAAGTTTTCATGTGTGTATTGTTTTATGTTTTCTTCCCGTACACGCACACAACGAATTGGTTCAAAAAAAAGCATAAAAAAACCCACACTAGAAGCTTAATAAACTTCTGTAGTAATGGAAGGAGACTCTCGTTCATGTCTGTAATCCTCTGTATTTCAGTAAAGAAAACCAATTTTAATTGGTTGAGGCCCGCCATCGATGTCCGAAGTGATTCTCCAATATTATAAAATGTTAAGTTTATATAACGAGAGTGTGGGTCAATAGGTTTGAAAGAACTTTCTTGGTATAAATTTACAAAAAATGAAACTAGAATGTCCAAGATTAGAAAAGTTTTTTTTTCTTTTTTGAATCTACTGAAAGAGAGGAATTGATGATTTGTTCAAGTAGATTAGATAAAAAAATAGGCTTTAGAGGGAGGAGATGTAAAAAATTATATTTATCTTAATAGGGAAATATGGGAATATTAAAAGACATAGGACATTATGAATATCACTGCCCTCATTGCAAAGAAAATTTGCGAGAGAAAGAGGGGATAGAATTTTTAACTAAAAATGAAAAGGGTAAAATGTTGTCTATCTTTTTAGATCCCACGTTAGGTAAGTATGACTTTTACTATGATTATAGCCATAATTTCAAACAAGGAGAAAGAGTAAATTTTTTCTGCCCAGGTTGTAATCATAATTTACAATCTCCCAAGCATTCAGATTATGTGGAAGTGCATATGATTGTGAGTAAAGATGTAAATTTTGAGGTGTTATTTTCTCGAATTTACGGGGTTAAAAGAACTTATTTAGTAATGGAAGATTATGTCGAAAAACATGGAGAAAACCTTCTTGACTTTGACGAATTATACGAAATCTAGTAAACAGCTTTCGCTAGAAATAAAGCTTTTATTTGTATCCCTTCAATCGATGACAACACTCTAATACATTCCATTAAGGTAGATCCAGTGGTTATTACATCATCCAGAAGCAACAACGTTTTATTCTCAAATTCTTGTGGTGAACGCACTTCAAATGCATTTTGAATATTCATTTTTCTTTCCTCCTTATTCTTTTTTGTTTGAGTTTCGGTAAAACGAGTACGAATAAGGTTGTTCGAAGAAATTGGAATGGAAGTAACAGACGAGATACCTTTTCCCAGCAGATGACTTTGATTGAATCCACGTTTGTATTCCTTTTTTGGATGAAGAGGTACGGGGACTAAAAAATCAATATCGGAGAGCAAAGCTTGGAACTCACTTCCGAGGAGGGTACCGAGGTATTCTCCAAACGGCAGGTTCGAGTTATACTTGAGTTCGTGAAGTAAGTGCTGAGTTTTTCCTTCTTTGTCAAAATCAAATAAATGGCCAGCACCTAAAAAAGAGTCGTTTTCTTCAAATAATTTTCCCGAATCTGTGTTAGTTCTAATAGCCAATTCTCCTTTTGGTAGATAAAAATAACAGGAAGAACAAATGAATTTTTCGCTCTGTACCAAGGCATTATAACAGCTAAGGCAATTTTGTGGAAATCCAATTTTAATTAAATCTGTGAGCACATCAATATTTTATGTTAAATAATTCAATTTGCTCCTTAATTTACATATTTTTACGTGAATAAATCGATTGTTATGAATAATAAGACACCCCTTTTGGTAACCGCTTTGATTATAGTGGGATTGATTGCAGCTTTTCTTGCTTGGGAACTCTCTGCGAGCAATAAGCAAAACAAGAATTACGAAGAAGAAATTGCCGGAATGGAAGCGATGATGGCTGGAAATGGGATGAATGCCCTTATGGAAGATGATATTGCTGGTTCTCTGAAGAACCTATTGAATGAATATAATAGTGTAACTACTGATAATTCAGAATTAAACGATAGTATTGCCATCCAAAAGCAAAAAGTAGCTTTGCTTCTCCAGGAAATAGAAAATTCGGAAAAAAGTAGAAAATACACCGCAAGAGAATTATACAAAATGCGAAAAGAAGCAGAGACTTTGCGAAAAGTAATGAAAAACTACGTGCACAAAGTAGACTCGTTAAATACGCTTAACCTCGAACTCCAGGCAACCATTAAGGTTAAAGACCAAACAATCTCCACGGTCAAAGGAGAAAGAGACGAATTTAAGGAGAGAACCGAAAATTTATCCAAAACGGTAGAGATGGGTTCTAAACTGCAAATTTGGGGGTTAAGTGCCGAGGCTATCCGAATAAGAACAAGTGGAAGTTTTACCGAAACGAGTAGATCGAAACGAGCAGATCAAGTAAAAGCGTGCTTTACGATAGTGGCAAACTCTATTGCAGAAAAAGGTAGCAAAATGTTTTACATGAGAGTGATATCGCCTGAGGGAGTGGTTCTTACCAATACAAAAAGTTCTCAAATTACCGTGAATGGTGAATCGATTGAAGTAAGTGTGGGTAGGGCAGTGGATTACCAAGGAAAGGCTGTAGATTTTTGCGTATTTTACGAAAAAGCAACCGATGAACTTCCTAAAGGAGATTATAAAGTAGAAATATATTCAGAAGGATTAAAAGTAGGAACTTCTACTTTTGGACTAAAATAAGAGAAACAAACGATTATGAGTGAACAAAATTATTTGAGCTTGGTGCAATTAGCCAAGTCATTGAATAAAAAAGCACAAAAGCTAGAGAAAGGAAAATTGGCCTTTGAAGAGGTAAACGAAATGCTAGAAAATAGTAGAGATATATACGAAAGACTTACCGTGATTCGATACAAAGCTCTGGTGGAGAAAAAAGAATTACTTGAGGGATTGGAAGAAGAAAATATCTCGAAAGAAAAGATTGATGAAGTAGTGGAAGAGAGTTCGTTTTCTTTTCAGTTCGATACAGAGGAAGAAGATAGTTTGGTGATTAGTCCGAATCAAAAGAATTTACTCGATGAGATAAACGAAATTGGATCGGATCCAATTTTTGAATTTCCAGAAATAGAGAAAATTCAAGAGACAAAAGAAGTAGAAGAGTCCCATTCAATCAATCAGAATTATGCAAGTTCTCAGCAGCCCGAATCATTGGGTGAGAAGCTGACAAAAAGTAAAATTAAGGATTTAAGAGAGGCAATTGCCTTGAATCAAAAGTTCTTATTTATGAATGAATTATTTGAAGGAGACAAGGGAAAATACGACAAAGTATTAGATAAGATTAACGGATGCGAAACCTTGATAGAAGCCAAAGCCTTTTTGTCATCGGAGGTGGATACGTATTCCTCCTGGGACGAAGAAACTCAGGCCGTACAGCAGTTTAACTCATTGATTGAAAGAAAATTTTTGTAAGAACATGGAGCATATAGCTACTAGAATAAAAAAGATGTTACCTTCGGCTACTCTTGAAATGGCTCAGAAAAGTCGTGAACTAAAGCAACAGGGAGTCGACATAATTAGTTTAAGTTTGGGTGAACCTGACTTTGACACACCCGATTACATCAAAGAGGCAGGAATAAGAGCCATTGAGAAGAATTATAGCAAATACCCTCCCGTTCCTGGATACATGGAATTGAGGGAGGCAATTTCTCACAAGCTAAAGCGCGACAACAACTTAGAGTACAAACCAAGTCAAGTGGTCGTTTCTACTGGAGCCAAACAGTCATTAGCGAACATTTTTTTAAGTGTTCTTGACCCAGGAGATGAAGTGATTATTTTTGCTCCGTATTGGGTGGCCTATTTTGAACAAGTAAAGTTGGCAGAAGGTGTGCCAGTTGTGATTCAATCAGATATATCTACTGATTTTAAAATCAATGTGAAAGAACTAGAAGAAGCTATTACGGAGAAAACAAAATTGGTTATTTTCAGTTCTCCTTGTAACCCATCGGGAACCGTATTTACGAAGGAAGATTTGAGGGAAATAGCGCAAGTAATTGCCAACTATCCCGAGATTACTATCATCAGTGATGAGATTTATGAATTGATTAATTTTGACGGGACTCACGAGAGTATCGCCCAGTTTCCTGAGGTAAAGGAACAAACGGTGATTGTTAATGGTGTATCAAAAGGATTTTCTATGACTGGTTGGAGAATTGGTTACATTGCAGCACCTCAGTGGCTCGCAGATGCTTGTATCAAAGCACAAGGTCAAATCACCTCTGGAACTTCTACTGTATCGCAAATGGCAGCCTTAGAAGCAATAGCTAATTCACCCGAAAAAATTTACTACATGGTAGATGAATTTAAGGAAAGAAAGGAATTGGTAGTGGCTGGATTAAACGAAATAGAAGGAGTTGAATGCAACAATCCTCAAGGAGCTTTTTATGTGTTTCCGGATGTGAGCAGCTATTTTGGAAAAAGCTACCAGGGAAAAACAATTCGCAATGCATCAGAATTAGCTTTGTTTATTTTGGAACAAGGACAAGTTTCAGTGGTTACTGGAGAGGCATTTGGTTCTGACACAACAATCCGAATTTCTTATGCATCTTCCAAAGAAAGTTTGGTTGAGGCAATCAAACGAATTAAAAACTCGTTAGCCCTTTTAAATTAAACTCATGGTCAAAAAACTGATAATACTTATTTTCTTCCTCTCACTTTTTGCTTCGGTGGCGAATAGTCAAAATAAGCCATTAAATTTACCCAATTTTGCCAAAAGTAGATATCACTGGGGGTTTTGGTTGGGGTATACTCAATCTTCACTCATCCCAAATAAAAAGGCAGACTTTGATTTTAGCGATTCGTTAGTATCACTCACTCCTGTGTCTGTAGGTTCGTTTGCTGTGGGGCCAATGGGGTCAATTTCATTCAATGAAAACATCAAGTTAAGATTGGCTATTTTGTTGTCTTTTCAGGATCGAAATATGGAATATGTATTCATCCAAAACGGAGTAAGAGAATCTTATATGCGAGAGGTGAGATCGGTTTATACCGAATTTCCATTGCAGTTAAAGGTGGTAACCAATCGAGTGAATAATGTGGCATTTTATGGAACTGTGGGAGGGAAATACGGAGTAGATTGGTCGAGTAATATCAACGTAAAAGAACAATTTGATTACAAAGATGTACTCAAAATAAAACGGTCAAATGTTGCGTACTCTGTTGGGGGAGGTGTTGATTTTTTCTTACAATATTTTAAGTTTGGGATAGACTTAAGATTAGATATCGGGATTAACAATGTGTTGGTGCCAAATAAAACATACTTTTCGAGTCCTTTGGAGAAACTAAGGACTCAAATGTGGCAATTATCTTTCACATTTGAGGGATAATTTTATTTAAGTTTGTTTGAATTAAAAAGATAAAGTTTTATATTTGCAATCTCAAAACGAGAAAGTCCCGACAAAACGGGAAAATGTCCGATGGTGTAACTGGCAACACGTCTGTTTTTGGTACAGAAGAGTCTAGGTTCGAGCCCTAGTCGGACAACAAATAGCCGTCCTGCAAAGGGTGGCTTTTTTTGTTTTTATCTGTTAGATTCTATCAGAACCCTTATTCCTTATAGCTTTCCCGATTTTCTTTTCTCATCAATTCATTTTCTTGATGATTAAAATTTATCACCATTTGTGTACCGTTGTGATACCATTGTGATACCGTTTATTTTTGGGTATCACAAATTCAATTAATCATGATTAAGTACCAATTTATATACAACAGAAAGAATAAGTTTAAAAAAGATGGAACAGCTTTGATTCAACTTCAAGTGTATCAAAATAGAAATAGAAAATTCGTTTCAACCGGAATAACAATTGAACCAAAATATTGGGAAAGCAAAATCTTTAAAGTAGCTTCTTCCCACCCCAGAT
>Ga0181559_10000560_pt1 | contig 34868 bp, 20 predicted proteins | sample 011ome_21_FD_133752 | JGI IMG/M metagenome (GOLD analysis project Ga0181559, IMG submission 133752) | Coastal salt marsh microbial communities from the Groves Creek Marsh, Skidaway Island, Georgia - 011508AT metaG (megahit assembly) | ecosystem: Environmental > Aquatic > Marine > Intertidal... | reverse complement strand
TCTCAGTTTAAACAGGTGGCATTATCTTGCCAATGAAAAGCCAAGACAGACGGGCAGCCCAATTTAAAAATGAACTACAACCCCTACAATCCATTCAGAAATCAGGTGTTTTCAACACCTAACATTGCGGTATTCATGAAACTTTTTACGAGATAGTAAGCAGTCTCTGAGTGTTCAATATCAAATACCGTAAGCAGATTCAAAGAATTTCAGTCTCTCACGCGTTTCTTGTTCGGCTGCTTCTAGTTCCACATACACAGCGTTTGATTCGTCCAATTTCTTAACAGCTTCATCATAAGATGCTTTGGCCTGAGTCTGCATCTGTTCTAAACCTTTAAGCTCCATCTGAATTCGAGCGATTTCGTCGGCTACCGTTTTGATTTTTTGATCCCGCTCTGAAATTGAAGTCGCTAGAGATCCAGCCTCATCCTCGAGGGGCTTTTGCCTCTGTCGGTGATCTTCTGCTTTCTGAAATGCTTCCTTAGCTTCATCCTGCAGACGCGATGACGTCGACTCAAACCTTACCAACTCATCTTGCAGCCCACTCAATTTAGCTGAAGCACCCTGAACGCTCGCGTCGGCGGCCATGAGTTCTTGTTGTACAGCTTCAAGCATCTTGCTGGACTCCTCTCTTGCCTTGACTGCATCAGCCAGTTTCGCCTCAAAGTTCGGTATCGCATTCTGATAACCTTCTATCTGCTTATTGAAGGCTTCGATGACTTTTGGCAATTCCTGCAATTCGGCATTCATGGCAGATAAATTCATGTTTTCTGACGCTAACTGTTGAGTCATTTGCATTTTGGTGGCTTTCATGCTGTCCAAATCCGTCGTCATTTTCGACAGCTCTTGCATTAGTGAATTCAAACCTTTTGACTCACTTTCAACCGATGCTAAGGAAGTCTTCAAGGCATCTTCGAGCTTACCCCTTTCAGAGAGAAGCGAAGCTACTTGGAGCACAACTTCATTTTTTCTAGCCTGAGCCGTCGACATTAATGAGTCGAAGTCCGCCTTTTCTTTATCAACACTCGCGTACGCGGCTTCTGCCAACTGAACATCATTAGCGGCTTCCTTCAAACTTGTCTCTGCAATTTTTTGTTTGGCTTGATGGGATAAAAGCTCTTTCTCGTGTTGCAACTTCGCTGCTTCGGTGGATTTGATTGTTTCTGTTATTTTCTGCACACCAACCTCCGCCTGTTTTAAGGTTAGATTAGCCTGCTCGATTTTCTTTGTCGTTTCAGAATCGACTTCCTCAAGCTTTGTCAATTGGGTTCTGATGACAGCCTGAGCACCTTCATCTGTTTCGGCTTGCAATTTCGCGTTTAAGGATTCACGCTCAGCATCGTTACGTTCCCTCATTTGCGTAAGCATTGAAATTGCTTCGAGTGTGTCTTGTCGAGACTTCTCTACCACTGCTTTTTCAGAAGCATATTCCTGCAACTGTTTCATTTGCTGTTCCACAAGTTGCTGAGCTTGCTTAACAACTTTCTTACCGGTTTGCAATTCTTCTGTATGCTTGGCCTTGATTGCGTTTAAATCGTTTAACTTGGCCTTTGCTAATTGCAGCTTTGCCCTCAGCTCAGTCTCTTGCTTGGACAACATCGCAAATTCGCTTGCTATCCCGTTTTTCAATTTCTCTTGTTCAGTCACGTTTTGACTAACGGACTGCTTGATTTTTTCACTAGCTTCTTCTTGAACCTTTTTCCTACTCGCAGCCTCGTTCATTTGCTGTTGAATAGAAGCTTGATTGGCGGCAACTGAGGCCATCTGCTGATCAAGCTGTGAAACCTTTTGTTGCAGTTCTTTAACCTTTTGCTGCGTCGACTCAACCATCGACTGAATTGATTTGATCTTATTCTCGGACGAGATCTTGCCGTCCTGAGCAGATTTCATTGCCACCTTTGCCTGTGAAATCTGTTCTTCGATTGTCTTCTGATTTTCTAGGTAGGTAGCAATAAGTTGTTTGCCGGCCTGGTATCGTTCCGAGACCTTGGCTTTTTTGTCAGTTAACTGACCCAAATGAGACGTTTGTTGAGCTACCTGCTCTGACAGTGTGGGTGGATTGGCACTTAACTCAGCGACCAGCTTCGGATCCGCAATTTGCCAGATTAAAGTACGACCATTCCAATCGCCGCCGATCACGCGACTGCTGTCATGAGTAATTGCAACCTCAAGTGCGGGCTCATCAAAGGCGGGCATTGTGGCGACTGCGGAGCCATCCGCAGTCCAGACTTTTACCGTCTTATCTTTTCCGGAAGTCACAATCTTGCCATCTTGAGCCATGGCGATTCCGGTAACTCCTCCCGAATGTGCGTTGAAACTCTTCAACTGATTTCCGGCAGTCATTTCCCACATCTTCACGGTACCGTCTTCACTAGCGCTCAAAAGAACATTCGAGTCGGCACGCCAAATCAATGATCGCACAGCGCCTTTATGACCGATGAGGTCAAGATAGAGACGACCCGTTTCAGCTTCCCAAACATGCAGACCGCCCGCCCGGTCACCCGAGGCAACGAGAACACCGTCTGGGCTGTAGTCCACACAGTAAACCCAGTCGGTATGCTTCTTCAGCTCAAAAACAGCCTCGCCAGAATCGGTATCAAAGATTCGCACCATTTTCTGCGGACCACCAAGTGCGACTCTAGTCATCGAATCGTTAATGTCTGCCCCAAAAACAACATCAAGCTCGTCTCCGACACTCATTAGCCGCGAGCCTGTCCTAATATCGTAAAGAGACGCAGTACCCATTGAGGAGTGAGTTCCACCCGCCACGAGCAAGTAACCGCCATCACGATTAAACCTAAGAACCTGTGGTATTCCCTCGGGATATGGCAACACTCCGAGTAAATCATTTGACTCGGTATGATAAAGCGACACCTGTCTCTGACCAGCAACTGCAACAAGTGGTGCCCAAGGACTCGCCGCGATGGCAGTAGCTGCAGCGGCGCGTTTAGAAGAAACAACCGGAACTCTCCAGACACTCTCCGGCATGATAATTTGTTCGGGCTTTCCATCCTCCGACATCGAAAAACTAAGAGATGGACCCTTTCGTTTTTTCGCCTTACTACCACTGTTCTCCAATAAGCCTCCTTCAATCCAACGTTTGATAATATCCAGCTGCTCAGCCGGGATTGGATCTTGATTGGGGGGCATCGCTGGCTCTTCATCATGCGTCATCACCAGGAACAGGCGACTCGACATCGCATCCCCCGCTGAGACCACATCACCGCTGCCACCACCTTCCATCAGTGCGCCGTAACTGTCGATCGCTAGACCAGCTTCGGCATCGTTGGCATTGTGACACTGCAAACAATGCTGCCTGAAGATGGGCAAGACGTGCTCAACAAAATTCACCGGCGGAGTTTGACCACCTTCCTGTGCCGAAAGAAAAGTCACGGATGTGCCTAGGAATGCAATCGCTAGAATCAATCTCTGCATCGTGAATCTCATCAATATCAGGCCGTAAGGCGGACTCTGACTCGCCTTACAACGGTAGGTATCAAAATAAACCATCTCCACAAACGGGACGAACCCGCCGGAAAACTCTAGGTCACAGCCGTGTCCGAGTTGAAAAAAAAGCCTTCAATCAAGGATTTTTACCAATGTGGCAAACTGCTTCTTGCAGCTTCCTAGTGATTGAATACGAACTCACGAGAATTCAGGATCGCCCAAAAAATATCTTCCAAGCCTTCTTTTGGACTCGGAGAAGCGTTAATCGCAGCAAGTAGTTCAGACTTCTCCGCTTCGGTTGGATAGCGAGAAAGACAACGTATATAGAGCCGATCAAGTCCCTGTTCGGCAGTGGAGTCTTTCAGCAGCTCGTCGACAACCTTGCCTTGGGTAATCTTACCGTTGGTCGAACTTCCGTTGAGCAAGTGCAACGCCTGAGAGAGTGACGGATCGGTGGATGCTTCACAGTCACATACCGTTTCCCGTGGCGCTCGGCCAAACGTATCCAAGAAGTAGGTGCTGGTTCGACCGTCTGCGATTTGTACAGCACGAGCACCAAGTGGCAATCCACGAAACTTTTCATTGGTATTGGTAACTTGACTCACGCAGTCGAGCATCATTTCGGCAGGAATACGGCGCACCACTGCATAAGCATAATTCCTAGTGTCGGAGCGATTACTTTCATTCGGAGTTGCACTTCTCTGATATGCCTGACTGTTGCAGATGTCGCGAACAAGTTGTCGAAAATCGAAATTATACTCAGCAAGTTTATTGCCCAGTTCTCGGAAAAGCTCTGGATTTGTAGGAGGGTTACTGACTCGAATATCATCCACTGGGTCGACTGTACCGACTCCCATAAAGTGAGCCCAAACGCGATTGGCAATACTGGTTGAGAAATACGGATTCTCTGCGCTAGTTAGCCACTCGGCCATAACCACTCGTCGATCCTGCCCCTTGGTGTCTACGGGTTTACCACCAAGGAACTGTGGCACCATTGTGGCACCCGATACGGGATGCTTAACCTCTCCACTACGCCGGTCGTAAACGATTTTCTCGCGATAGTCCTCCGCGTTCTTTGTACCGGTCTGGCAGAAAAATGCCGCAAACCCATAGTAATCATCCATTGTCCATCGATCGAGTGGATGATTGTGGCACTGAGCACACTGAGTACGAATACCCATAAAGACTTGAGCGACGTTCTCCGCCCGCTTGAGAGTATCCAACTCAATCTGATAATAGTTGGTTGCTGGGTTGCTAAAGGTACCACCGGTTGCACCCAACAACTCACGAACCATCTGATCCAATGGAACGTTTCTAGCAAAATTATCGGTAAGCCATTGGTTGTAAAGAAATGCCGACTTGTAGCTGACTTGGTTCGAACTCTTGATCATTAAGAGCTGCGCGAACTTCATCGCCCAGATTTCACTGAACTCTTTGCGCGACAATAGGCGTTCAATGAGAGCAGCTCGCTTATCCTCAGCTGTATCCCCCATGAAAGTGCTATATTCGTCTTCGGTTGGAAGTTGTCCCGTGATATCGATGGTCACTCGTCTCAAGAACTCTTCATCGGTACACAGTCCACTTGGCAGAATACGTAATTGATTGAGCTTCTTTCCCACTAACTGATCAATGTAGTTACCGGTAATCTCAGGTGCCTCGTACTGCAAATCTTTCGGCAGCACGAGCACTTGGCGACCCTCTGTTTTGGTCTCAAACCTCGCCATTACAAAGGCTTCCCCACGTGCTCCCGCAGTCACCAAGCCATCTTGGTCAATTGCAGCAGATGTCTCATTATTCGTCATGAAGGCAGAAAGATTGGTAACATCGCGTGTGGTTCCGTCCTCATAATGAGCAATCGCAATGAATCGCTGAGTACTGTCCCTACCTTCAATCACTGCTTGAGGCGGGAAAATATCAAGGGATGCTACCTTTGGTGGAGCGGTTGCATCGGCAACTGCACCGTTACGAAGCCACTCCAGAATCATCGAGTAATAGACCGAATCCTGCCCAAAAAGCTTGCCACCCGAGTGAGGAACTTGTCCGACGGCTTTGGTGAGAAGCAAACTCTCTTGCGGTACAGCCAGGTTAATCCGTCGCATTCCTATTTCGCGAGTGACGCGGTGATAATCGCCATTCGGATCGTATCCGAACAGACTAATCATGAAACCATCCTTACCTCGTGCCGCACCGTGACAGCTACCGGTGTTACAACCACTACGGGTTAAGATTGGTACGATATCCTTTTCAAAGGATAGAGGCAGTGTTTCTGAACTTCTGGAAACCTTGACTGGTATACGAATCTGCTGACCACCATAATCGCAAATCAATTCCGTTTCACCATCCGCAACAGGTAACAACTGATTTCCTTCAATTCGGCCAAACTGTTCATTCGCAAGCGTCCAATTCGCCTTATCAGTAACGTCGAGCGTTACATCATCGGGACGCTTAACCAACGCGATGAAGGATTGGTAATCTCGCGAAGTCGTTAAATCAATACTTTCTGGAAAGGCAGAAAGCTGCAGCCCAGACTCGGAAGGTGGCGTTGATTTAGCCGCCACTGCCGTATTCGCTGGCTCAGGCTCAGCAGCACGCAATGAGCAAGTTAACAATGAGGCGATCAATGTAAGTAGCACTAGCGATTGCAGACGCATGACTATTTCGAACCTTCAGTTCATGGGGCGTTTGATATCTTGCCAAGCTTTCTACTTGCTCAACAAACAGAGCCACTCAGCAAAATATCGATTCTCTTTTGATTAATACAGCTTAGGTTACGTATCAGTTTTCAGACTGCTGTTTTTTCAGCAATCGAAGTTGTTCCAGCCGACTCAGAGGCTTTGGTGGAGCTTCCTTAGGAGGAGCTTCTTTCACTGGCTCCTTTTTCTTCGGCTCTTCTTTCTTCATCACTGGAGCAGGCAAGGGTTTGTCAACTTGCAAAATCCCAGTCCCGAGAGTCTGCTGAATCTCACCGTCTGGACTGGACACCGTCGCACGGGCAACAATCGACTTGTGCTGACCGACCCGAGCTCCTTCCTCAATCTTAACCTTGTAAGCCAACTGCTCAGTGTCTTTGGTGACAGCTTGCTTCGTTTGCTCGCAAACAACACCAGCAGGAAGCCCTAAGAGTTCCACTTCGGCAGTTCCCTCAAAGTCTCTCATCACCTCAACATCGACTAGAACCGTAGAATCACTGCTTAGCTCTGCAGATGTTTTAGGAAACGTGAAATTAAACAATTTGTCCTGAACATCAAGCATTACTGGTTCGCTCGCAATCTCGTTACCCGCAACGGACGCGTAAACGATGATCGGCCACTGGCCAATTGCTGCAGAACCATTAGCGGTCAATGGGATGATTGCCTGATCTTGCCCCTTTGCGATCTTGATACTTCCACTCGAACCAATACCTGGAGGGTTGTAAAGCATTCGAATGGCCACGTCCGCATCCAAATTTCCACGATTGATTTTGACAACGAGACCCATCGAACCATTCCGAACAATGGGCACTTTCGGTGCGACGACCTCGATAGTACAAGGCATCGCTTTAATGACCGCAATTGCGGCTCGATCCGCGTAGTAGTCGTTCACAACATTGTTATTCAAACCGATCAACATCTGATGCTGCTGCGTGAACCGACCCTGAATTGGGTTGTCTGCGATGCGACCCACCACGTTGACCAACTTGCCATCCAAAGGTGCTTCGGCGGTAGCTGTCAAAAGAAACGGTACGGTACTGCGGTTCGCTGGCATCTGGATTGGTGTAAGCGTTACACCCTCGGGCAAATTCAGGCACTCGACGTCAATCGCCCCGCCCACACCTACTCGCGAAGCATTCAACATGACGGCCGTGCGATTACCCTGCGCGACGTTCACTTGCGTGGCAACATACCGCTGTCGGTCTGGCAGGGTCAGAACCAAATCAGGCTCAACTAAAGTAGCCTCTAAACGATAACTGTAGGCGGGTCCACCGTTGTTCAGATGATCATTGATCCCGACGTGGTATAAACCATCCTCTGGAATTTTGTAATCAAGGGAACTATCAAGACCGCCCGAGTCGTCATTTCCTCCAACTCGTCCACCTTTGGCATTATAGATATTTACAACGCCGTCTAACTGAGATCTCAAAACATTGCGAGCAAACAGCTTTAGTCGAACGGTTTGACCCTTCTTTGCTTCAAAACTGAAAAAATCGTAATCGCCCGACTGACCTATCAGACCTGAGAAGGCTGCCGGTAACTGGCCAACGGTTGATTCCTTTACGGAGTTATTCGGCTCCTGCTCTAGAATGTTCGCTTGGGATTTGACCCGTACAAGATTGGGCGACGGTGCGACTCCTAAATCATTTTCAACAACTATGGGAAAACTGTCAGTTTCCTCGCTGGGCAACTGGACTTTTTCCACCCATGCCTGCCCCAATGAATCAACGAATGTCATATCAACTAATTCACCCGGAGAACCACCTGCTGGAACAACAGCAATTGGCCTTGGAAACGAACCGACGTGCATTCGATAGCGATCATTATTGCCGCCGAATGAACTGTCTCGCACAACAATCAAGTACGTACCATCAGCTGGCGCTTTTATCGAACACAAACAATCCTGCTGCAGCAAAGGCGCATCGTCGCTAGTTGCAAGCTCGAATCTTTCCGAATTCAAAATCGCCACATACGGATCAAAGAAGGGATTACTTCGACCCTTCTTAATCCTTACACCTTCTAACTCAACGGTAAGTTGCTCGCCCTGCTTAAGGTTGACCGCAAAATAGTCTTCGTCTTCTCGAGCGACCGCACCCTCGATAGTGACGTTGTTTTCGATAACTTGAGGAGATCCGAAATCACTGTTCGGTTCCACCTCATCAATCGCTGGCAGTGCGCCTACACCCAAAAACAAAACATTGCTGAGTCCCGTCTCAGTCACAATCCGCAGTGGATAAAGACCTGGCTTAGTGCTTGAAGGAACTTCTATCTCTATCTCGACCTTTTTATCATCAATGGGTGTTACATTGATGACGTTAATTCCCGGTTGATCTAACAGGAGTTGGCGACTATCACCCAACCTCGTCCCCTCAAGAACGACTTTGTGGGTACCACCTCGTTGCACTCCACGCGGGGTCGAGCTAACAAGATCCGGCTTGTATGCAAAAACCGAACTGCAGGACATCAGGCACAGGAAGGGGACACCGATGAGTTTTAGCTGGGGACGCATATTCATTTAGAAAATTGAGTGTACTTAGAGGAAACGGGCCAAAAAGATTCGGCCCGTCACAGAACACAGCCTTAGGGTCACCTAGGCAATGATGTCCTCAATAACTTTGCCACCGTCAACGATTTCGATCGGACGATCGCCCGGTGCCATTAACTCCTTGTCTGCAACGATGCCCAACTGACGGTACATCGTCGTCGCTAAGTCAGCAGGTGTCACGGGATCGAACTCTGGCTCGGACGCGGTAGCATTTGAAGCACCGTAGATCGCACCACCCTTGATGCCACCACCAGCCATCATCACGCTAAAGACCTTCGGGTAGTGATCTCGCCCTGCATCTTTATTGATTTTCGGCGTACGACCGAACTCACTGCTGACCATCACCAACGTCGAATCCAACAACCCACGTTGCTCTAAGTCTGTGATCAACTGATGTAAGGCTTGGTCGAGTGGGGGCATGGTGCGGTTCATGGCCGCAGTGATGCCGTTATGCATATCCCACCCACCATAGGTGAGCGTAACCAGACGGCAACCAGCTTCGACTAAACGCCGAGCCATCAAGAGACGCTGGCCGGCTTGATTGACGCCGTAAGCATCCTTCATTTTCTGATCTTCTTTGCTGAGATCAAACGCTGACTTCGCTTCTGGCGAACTGAGCAGGCTATAAGCTCTTTCATAGAAAGTATCCATGGCGACAACACTATCCGCGTTCGTCATGGAACCTAGATGTTTGTTAACAGCCGTCAGCGCCGAACGACGACGCACAAAACGTTCTTCGTCAACACCACCGTACAAATCTAGGTCTCGAACCTTGAATCCACTTGACGCCGGATCGCTACCTAAAGCGAATGGCCCGTAGGATGAACTTAAATAACCAGTTCCCGCGAACTCATTGGGCTGGTTGGGAATGCAGACATATGGAGGCAGGTTATTTCGAGGTCCATATTCATGGCTTACCACAGCTCCAAAGCTCGGATATTTTAGAGCGGGGCTCGGCTTGTAACCGGTGAACATGTTGTGAGTGCCACGTTCGTGCGCCGCCTCTCCGTGTGTCATCGAGCGAATGACACAAAGCCTGTCTGCAATGGATGCAAGCTTGGGGATCGATTCACAAAATATTTCACCCGTATTTGTTTTTACGGGTTTCATCTCTCCCCGATACTCAAGCGGACTGTAAGGCTTTGGATCCCAACTTTCCTGGTGTGCCATACCCCCGGGTAGATAAACATGGATAACACTCTTAGCCTTCGCTTCAATGAAGTCGTAGTGTTTTTGCTCTGCTGCAGCTTGCTGCATCCAAAGTAATTGCGGCAAAGAGATACCAAGACCGCCGAATGCACCGGCTGTTAGCAAGCCACGACGGCTAAAAGGATTGCCTTGACAACGCATTTCTCTGATCTCCGAGAATTAGTTTGTTTCAATAGTGGATCAACAAAGCCCGAGTTGTTTTGATCGAGCTAAAAAGCGTACAGCGAAATATGAGTTCCGAGCCGAACAATAACTCCACAGCTTCGATCGTCAGCAAGTAGACACGTAGCCAAGTTAGTTCAGCCGATTAACGATTGAAATATCGTCTTTGGCAGGCCCTCATCGCAATCGTGTTGAGGGTTTTTCAGGTGGGGGTATTGAACGATTGTAGCTTGCGAGAAAGCCCAAATCGAATCTTTTACAATTTCGGAGAGTAACGTATCCGTTTTCGTGGGTCAACTAAAAACGATCGTAGGGGCGACAACATCACATCCCGGAACAAACGAACCCCCCCCATCGAGCCATCCGTGGGCCTGATTGGAGTGTAGTCCAGTTGCGATTGACGCGGGACTTTCAAGCCAACGCAAGCAATTGTGCTGCCCCCAGGTCAACAATCCCACAAAAGCAATTCAATTGAGATGAGGTGGCACAATATTAAGGAGACTCATATTGGAAAGGGATTCACTGCTGGAGGCGGATCCCTGAGGGTGGGATTTCAAGCTCAGCTTCAAAATATGACACAAAGCGACAGATCCTCAAAAAGTCCAAGATGCTTTGGTAATCCTTTTCGAACGCCTCATGTAACCATTCAAATGCACGATCACGAGGTCGATGACTTGGAAACCTTCAAATATCCGGCGCGATACCTAAAAGGAATCGCAAGCATGAACAAAAGCCAACAGCAGAAATGAGGTTCGGGGACTACCGCTGATGAAGCACCAAAATTAACGAACACATTGTCGATGGACAATTCGTCACGACTTCCCTGCCCTACCCCATCCCTGAAAAACCAACGAAAGTAAATCGAATCACCGGGCGACAACATCGTTGCCAATAAGCTTTCCTGATGGACGTATTCTTCCCAGCCCAAATTTTCATTTGTCGCTTCGTCGGTAAACCAATCACCGTGATCGGATTCACGATAGACAAGATCGTCTAGGCCGTATTGGAGAGATATGACTGTCGAGCGGGTGGCGTTATTACGTATGAGTAAATCAAACCCGAAGCTAATTCGATCTACAACACTTTGTGTGCCATTGATTACCCGCATCGTCAAGGCTCCAGGGTTGAAATCATTAGCAGTTGGTTGAAATCCCAAGGACCAGTCTGGCTCTTCCATAGACCCGTGATTGAAGGCGTAAATTCCTCCAGTTGAAACAGCCGACAGAGCTGCCCCCCTAGCCCAATCGCCTGTGAGATAACTACCACCAAATTCGCCAGTGCCGTCACTTAGCCCAGTAAACCGCCATACATCAGAATCAATCTGAGTCGAAGATGGATCTTGCGTTACACCTACTCCTCGAAAAGTATTGAAGTCAAATAAATAATTTCTATCTAAATCGTTTATCACCAATCCGGCGATGGCGTGATTACAACCCAAAATGAAAAGTGAAAGAAGAAAAGAAACACGAAAGAAACTTACGCGTAACACAACGATTCCCAAACTTTGACCTCCAAAAATTCAATGATTGACCAAGACTTCCTAGTCAAACATACGCAGGTGATCTAAAAGGGAAATAGCATCAATGCACGCAGATACGTTCGAGGCTTATTCCATTCGTCATGGATCATGGGGTTCCCAGATATCTGTGGCGATTGCCATTGCAAATTGCGACACCGTTTCGTGTTAGTTAAAAATTTTTGGAGCAGAACGATTGCAATCCACCAAACCAATTTTCGCGGATACAAACTTTTCTATGAAAACAAGGAAGCAACCCAGTCCATGATTCGGGCGGCTGACGAATTTCCCTCATTTTTTTCACCAAGGGATGACTTTCCGTTAATCATTGACTGTGGAGCAAATATTGGCGTCTCCGTACTTGAGTGGAAGTATCGGTGGCCCACGTCGCGAATTATCTGCTTTGAGCCAGACCCCTTTGCTTTTGAAATCCTTGAAACGAACATCAAGAAAAATGACTTACCCAACGTGTTAGGTGTTTGTGCGGCGATTAGCAATCAAGAGGGCCAAGCGATTTTCCATGGTCAAATTAATCGCGGCGCAGATTCTCGAGGAAACTCGTTACGACCCCAATGGGGCCGGAGACCCGATTCAACCCACACCATGGTTCAGTGCGTCAGGCTCAGTCCATATCTTGCTGACCATCGAGTCTCTTTTTTGAAACTAGATATTGAGGGAATGGAAGAAGCGGTTCTGGAAGAGATCTCACCGCTTCTCGGTAATGTCGATGCGGCATACGTCGAAGTGCATGATAATGATCAACTATCCAGCGAGAATACGGTTGAACGAATTGAGCACTTACTAGTCGACGCAAAGTTTCAAATTGAGACGGAACATCGATTTCAGCCACATGCTTTACCCAAGCATCTCCGGGCATGGCAGAGCGCGACGAATGCAACACAATCGCAAATACTCTGTTGGAGATAACCATCGCAAAGAATTGATTTCAACTTAAGAAACATCAGCGACTTTCGCAGTGATTCAGTACTATCCGAAATTGAAAACACTCAGTCTAAGCGGCAGTGGCTCAGAATATCATCTGAAGTTCCTTTATAGCCGACATAAAACGGGCCAAACTCTGCATACTTCGCGCTGGCCTCGTCAAATCTCATCTTGTAAACAATTTCACGAAGGTACTCAGGATTTCGCGCCCAAAGAGTAACAAGCCACTCCCAGTCATCGAGACCGACACCGACCGTAATGACTTGACTTACCTTACCTGCAAAAGCAATTCCACTCTGGGCGTGTTCCGCCATCATCGAGTTGCGGCGACTAAACGGTTCTGAAAACCAATTCGCACCCACCACTCGACTCTTATTCATTGGATAGAAACAAGCAGCAGGCCAGTCAGGTATTTCCGGTCGGAGCCTTTGCTCATTCATCATAGGCAAACGACGTTCATATGCTGCGACTTTAGCTTTTACTTCAGGTGAGTCGGGATCTGCACCTCCAGCTAATAATCGTTCCCGAAACCTTTCAATTGTAGGTACGTATTCACTTACCTCACTCATCGAAACAAATGACCACTCCGGCTCAATCACAGATCCTAAACCAGGCGCCATGATTGCTTGGTGAACGCCATCAACTTTCCCTGGGTCAGGATCCATCACCATGACGCAAAAATCCGCGCGATGCCCGCTAGTCCAATACGAGGCTAAACGCTCCGGAGCAGCACTTCCTTCCGGATGAAGCGATTGTCTAAATTGCTCTCTAAGACCTTGTGGCAACCTACCGTCAATTCTGTCGCGGCGAAAACGATAGAAATAGTGACCACAGTGCCACCCATTGGTCGGAATAACAGACGGTTCCGGCAACGGCTCAGAAGGGCGCCCAGCGACAGGCCGACCAGAATTGGGATTATTCATAACAGATCAATCTTTCATTTAAAAAAGTAATTCGCGATGCTGCGGTCAATCAAACCTTGTTGGGTGATTACGACTCAGTAATCCAAGCTAATCTTTGGTTGATGGAAAGCTTCGATATGAATTGCTCGCCAAGCCGTAGTTTTCTTCGTCATCGCGTTCAACCCTCGAACAAAAACATTCGCTGGACTCCACTGCACATGGTGTATTCGGTGAGGTAAGTAATGCTATTGAATCGCTTGCTAAAAATCAGACCGCTAATTGAGATGTCCAATTGAATGAATCAATTTTCTACTTCAACCATCGTATCTTTCTAAAGATCCGCAAATTGTCGAACGTGCGCATTTTTTTCAAATCAACTGCAACCTACTTCCAAGTCTGTTCTCTGAAGCGATCAAGTTAAAATTTTTTTCGGTCCAGATCGAATTTCTTCCAAGATATCACCCGTCTTCCGATTTCTGATACCGTGTTCAAGGTTTTCTCTTGGCAAGGGATTTCGCTTGTTCGCAAAACTCAAATTAAAATTTAGTAAACGTTGATTATTTCTACTTTCGAGAACGCCTTAGGAGAAAGTAACGCCTACGACGGTTGAGATGGTCATATCAGTGCAGGAGAAAGCAATCAAACTCCCGCTTGAGCTTGGCGATAAAACTTAGACAGCCGAACGAGACAAGGGACGTCTCAGCCAGTGGAACTATTACACGGAAGTTGTTATGACCATCATTCGTCGCGATTTATTCGCAATTCTTGCGATTACAACCGCTCTCATTGCATCTGAAGCGGCTCACTCTGAAGAATCGATTTCGTCGGATCCGGCGGCGAAAGTATCTAGGCTTGAAGCAACCCCCGTTCATAGCCTCGACCGCGCTCTGGATCTTGCTCGATCTGGGCTCCGAGACTGCAGATCAGAAGTCAATGACTATACCGCGATTCTCATTAAGAGGGAAAGAATTGACGGTGTTCTTGGCCAGCATGAATATGCCACCTTAAAAGTTAGAAACCGCAAAGTTCAGGATGGGAAACTAGTCCAACCGCTCAGCGTTTATTTGAAATTCCTTAAGCCTTCGTCTGTGGCCGGCAGAGAAGTAATTTACGTCGAGAATGAAAACGACGGAAACATGGTTGCGCATGAAGGTGGGTTTAAAGGTAAGTTTCTTCCAACCGTTTCTCTCGCTCCAGATGGGATGCTCGCAATGCGGGGACAAAGATACCCTGTCACTGAGATTGGTGTGGAAAATTTGATCGTAAAACTAATCGAACGAGGCGAGACCTCAAAACGCTTCCAAGATGTGCGATGCGACTTCAGGACGAATGCTAGGGTAAAAGATACCGAGTGCACCGTTCTTGAAGTGATGCAGCCTACTCAGCATCCTGATCTCGAATTCTACAAAGCTCAGGTTTTTATCGATGAAAAACTTAACCTTCCAATTCGCTACATCGCTTACGACTGGCCGTCATCGGAAGAAGCACCGCTGGATGTTTTGGAGGAATACAACTACCTAAATCTCAAGGTAAATGTAGGTCTCACTCAAAATGATTTTGACCCTTACAACGAAGAGTATAACTTCTACTCAAAGTAAAACAGGTAATAGACGTCCCTAGAAATGTAAGGGTGTGCACATTGATTTGTGCACACCTTTTTTTATTCACGAGAACTAAAACTTGGCTCTTTTTCGCTACTTGATTTGCATCCGTGAAAAATCAAAGTGTGAACCGATTATCTGTTTTTGCGTACTCAAGGTCACCCATACGTCCAATCGTTTTAAGCGAACTTGAATCAAAGCTACCATCTTGATTCAATAACTCATCCGCCACGTGGAAACAAACAATTCGTCCGATCACCACATTCGCTGCCCCCGGACCCTCCTCAAGCGATAACACTTGCATCAACTCACATTCAAATGCAGCTGCCGCATTTGCTACCCGAGGAACATCCACCATTAAGCTGTCCTGCTTCTCAACCGTCGCGAATTCAAATTCATCAATTTGATAATCGAGTTCAGCAGCGGTTTGATGCATTTGACCAGCAAAGGGCATGGTGACCACGTTAACAACAAACTCACCCGTTTGACGAATATTCACTAACGTGTCTTTGGGGGATCCATCCGGCTTATTCGCAGGACAAAACAACAAAGTTGGAGGCTTTGCACCGACACCATTGAAAAAACTGAATGGTGCTAAATTTGCAACGCCTTGACTCGAGATAGTCGCTACCCAAGCAATAGGACGTGGGTTGATCAATCGAGTCATCCAGTGATAAGTGTCCCGGGATGACATGTTAGCTGGATCGAATTGCATATCTTGGATAGCCCACGCAAAGTCTAGCGGTGAGAAAAGTTCTATTCACCAATCAGGCGACTCATCATTTCTTGGTGCAAAGATGAAGTTGCACTAAGACAAAATTTTGGCGACCAGTCATCAAAAGGCTGGCCATCATATGCGGTTAACGTAGCCCCTGCTTCTCTGGCAATCACAACTCCTGCAGCACAATCCCACGGCGCAATACTGGTTGCCCAGTAAGCATCTAGGCGTCCACACGCCACGTAGCACATATTCAGCGCGCAGGAACCCAGACGGCGTAATGAGCGGCACGACTCTAAAACCCTTATGAATCGACCAACCTCTGGATCACCACCCCTCACGCCCGCAGGAAAACTACAGGCAACAAGTGCTTGATCGATTTCAACACAATCACCGACAGAGATTGGTTCAGCGTTACACCAAGCGCCCAACCCATGTAATGCCGTAAATAGCTCGTCGCTGACAGGATCATAAATGACACCGAGTCTAGCGCGACCAGATTCGTAAAGACCTATTGAAACTGCAAAAGACTGTAGTCGATGCACATAGTTCACTGTGCCGTCCAAGGGATCAACGACCCAGCACGGTGGTGAGTTCGCATCACCATTTCGAACTGCCAAGGGTGGTTCATGCTCCCCTTCTTCCTCTCCCACGAAAGCATAATCATCAAACGCATCGAGCAGTATTGATCGAATCGCAGCCTGAGACGCTAAATCCGCGTCCGTCACCAAATCCTTAGGCTGTTTCTCTTTGACAATTCGTACATTGCGCCGTTTCATCAGTTCTTCGGCGCCCGCTTTCGCAGCATCAATCGCTACCTTCAAATGCTTTTCATTCATAAGTCCCAAGTTCCGGTAAAATCGGAATCGACTTCCTCTTCCATCGCAATGGATTTGGTTTCCTTATCTTTTGAAAATCGCAAATTCGTCTCGAGTTCCCTCAACTCTTCGAGCCAAACTCGAATATCGTTATCGTACTCTGTTGCCATATCACCCAATATCAATTGTCGATGAAATGCTGCAGCGCCTTTTTCAACATGTTCTGCAGCCTCTGCATTAGCGAATCGCGCCTTGGGATCCGGGGCTATCAAACCCAACAAAAAGTTCATTAGCAATTCGTTCCGCACGACCTCATCTGGCAATATTTGATCGAGTTTTGAAGGAAGCTCATTTTTAAACTTTAGAAGTGCATAAGAACCTTTTTGATCGCTAAATGGATTCACGCCGCTTAACAGTTCAACCAGCACGTAACCGAGACTAGCTAGATCACTTTGTGGTGAAACCGCTCTACTCTTCAGAACCTCGGGCGGTGCATACATCGGAGTGCATTCGCGATCCTTGGGTGGGTTCCGGTAATCCATAGCGGATCCCATATCGATCAACTTCGCATACCCACTTCGTTTAAGCATTATATTCGCCGGCTTGATATCCCCGTGTACGATACCCTCTCGATGAAGTGCCGCTAGGGCAGATAGAGCGTCACGAACAATTGCTACGGCGATACCCGGTTTAAAACGTGATTGAGAAATTCCCTCAGTGACAATCACCTCGTTGATGTATTGCCACCTCTCACCTTTTACTCGATGCCGTAGAGTACGATGTAACCGGCTTTCCGTTAGCTGTCGTAAATCGAAACCATCTACCCATTCCATCATCATGATCCGAATCCGATTACGCTCAAAAAAATTCTGAACGTCAATGAGATGGTCATGCTGTATGAGGGCGACTCGCGAAGCGATACTTGCAACCCGACTCATTGCTTCCGAATATGAATCCACCCCAGAGTATCTTTCCGGCGAGAAAAACTTCATCGCCACCGGAACCGTGAATCCATCGGTACCTCGATGCTCTGTCAGATAGACGACCCCCTGGCCTCCTCGCCCAAGCAACTTCAGCATGTGATGATGCCCCGTCCAGCTGATTTTCTCTTGATTGGTCAGGCGTTGATAGGCATCAGACAAATCCAAGTGGTCACTGTCATGACCTGCATTCAGGCTAGATTTTTCAACCAAACCATCGCTTCCACTTGTCGATTGCATCAGGCAATCCTCTTTAACACCATGCTAAGTATTCAATATTTTTTTCGCGAAGTTGCTGCCTCCTTCGTATCGCTACAAGCTTCCCTTGGCAGGAACCACTAGTCTAACGATATCCCTACCAGACACCATCAGTAAGGCCGGTACGGCACCAGATTATTCACGCGTATTCGTTACGAAACTGTCTGAAGCAGAACAAAAGTAGTGATGAGTATGCGAGGCTCAAATCCATGAAATCCCAAACTTTCAAATGAACGGGACTTTGAGAATAGCAGAAAAAAGGGGAGCGTTATCCGTACACGCGAATTTAATAAAATTCGCCGGCAAATTCCATTTAGGGCCAACCCCCGTTAGCAGTATTCTTTCCGCGATGTGAACCAAATTTTAAACATTAACACGGAACGTGTTAAAAGACCGGAAATTGATCGCAACGACACATGGCATTCAAAAGCCAGAGGGTCTAACAACTGTTATAGGACGCCTTGAAAGCAATCGAGCAATACAAAGCGACTGTTGAACACGATAAGGAAATGAGCTGAAAAGTTTTTGAAAACAGCAGTGCCCTGCTGCGGCTTTCGTTGAATTCAAATGTGCCAGCGATAGATCCAATTGTCAACAAGGATCTTGAATGTAACTACACCGAAAAGTTAAATAAATTATTTGCGCAATACTCGACACGCAACAAACGATTGGATTCGATGCTATGCTTTGACATGGCGATAGATGAAAGCGACTTAAACTATCGAAGCTCATCCTATTGTTGATTGAGGATTCAATCAGTGATTAACGACTTGAAAACCAAACCAATGGAAATCCTCTTGGTAGAGGATGGTTTGACAGATGCAAAAATGACAATTTTTGCAGTAAGGCGAAGTCAAGTTCACCATCGCCTGACCCTGATGAGAACGGTTAAGGAAGCAACGCGTTTTCTTAAACGCGATCAGATCTTTGCACAGGCGCCCACGCCCGATCTGATCTTACTCGACCTTATGCTTCCTGACGGTTGCGGCTTAGACATCCTAGAAGTAGTCGGTCAGTGGGATACAAACTGCCATCCTACCATCGTTGCCTTAACAGCCTCAGAAGACGTATCTCTTAAAGACCGTTGTTCATCAATGGGAATCCACGACTTCATGAAAAAGCCGGTTCATGAAAGGGAGTTCATGCGAGTGATACGCGATCACAAAAAACTGATGATTCACTCGACACCCTTACTGGCAAAGCCAACGTTCTAGATAAGCTTTGAAGAACCATTTTCTCTCGGTGAAAAAACCAATGTCCCAATCGCTGGGATACTCCTACTTATCAAACCATTTCTTCACAACGTGAAGGGTTGAAGCTCGGCTAGCTTTAGCGATTGACGTCGTCAAAGGTATCTCCTTAGGGCAAACAGAAACACAGTTCTGTGCATTACCGCACGCCTGCACACCCCCAGGGCCGACCAAAGCATCCATTCGCTCGCTAGCCAGAGCCTTTCCTGTCGGATGATTATTGAACAAGACAGCTTGGGAGATCGCTTGCGGTCCTAAAAAAGCGGTGTCGTAAGCCTCGTTCTTACGACGTTCATAAGCTTCGTCGGATTCATCGGAATAGCGTTCGACCTCTACCTTTGTGTACTGAGGACAAGCTTCAACACAACAACCACAGCTCATACATTGACTGAGCGGATAATTTTGCTCCTGACTTGACCTTAACTGTCTCTCACCGGAACCCATGTCGTAATAGCTATCCACCGGAACCCAAGCTTGCACTCGTGTCAAACCGCGGAATAGACGTTGTCGATCAACGACAAGATCTCGGACGACCGGAAACTTACTCATTGGTTCCAAAACGATCGTAGACCCCGATTCAGCAATCAGGCGATCCACCAATGCGCTGCAACTTTGTCGAACCCTACCATTGATCTGCATGGTACATGATCCGCAAACCTCTTCCAAACAACCGCAATCCCAAGCCACCGGAGCGACCGCTTTACCTTCTATCGTAACTGCGCTCGCTGCTAGTCGTTGCAGAACGGAAATCACGTTCAGCTCAGGTTCATAGGGAATTCGATGCGTTTCCCAATACGGTTGCTTACCAGGTCCATCTTGGCGCTTCACTCGTACAGTGATGGATTCAGGCTCGTTTTTAGCCATGGGTTCTGGAGCGATCATCTTTCGATCCTGACTTTTTCTAACTTACTAGAGTTAATCGTTGGTCACACACTAAACGTATTTTATTCCGCATCGGCTTAAATCTCTTCCACGCAACGCGAAAAAGCCTGTCAGTCGACTGCAACTGGCGACAGCGGATGGGTCTCTTCTTTTTTGACTCTTTCTTTCCATACATCCTCAATGACTTCTGCTCCAACCAAGCCGTACAGTCGAGGCCTAGGCTTGATCAGTGAGGTATCGACGGATTCGTAATTCAAATTTGGTTGGTCGTTCGAGGAATCCCAGGATGCGACCGTACTCTTCAGGTACTTCTGATTGTTTCGGTCAAAATCGTCACACCATTTTTCTGCCTGCAAACGTCTTTCTACAGGATCTTCGGCGGTGAGTGATTGTTTTTGAAACTCTGGCTTAAAGTGTGCACCTCGACACTCATCTCTCTGGAGAGCTCCCTTGAGAATGCACTTAGCGATTGGGAACATATCCTGAACCGATTTAGCGAAGACAACGTTCTGATTCGTCCAACTACCGGTATCCGACAAACTTACTTTTTTAGCCCGCTCATGGAGTTCATCTACTTTACTTAACGCTTCTGTAAGTTGATCGTTACGCCGCACCACCGTCGCGACGCGAGTCATTAAATCACCTAGCTGCTGGTGAATGAGGTATGGATTTTCACCCTGCCCCCCTGTACCGCCCAACAAGGCCTGATGTCGTGCACTGTGCTGTGCAATCGATTGATCAATGACTGAAGAGGGAACATCGGCGTGTCCCGAAGACAGGCCCTCGGCATAGTTAAGTATCGAAGAACCAGTGAACAATCCAGTGAAGATACAGGACAGCAAGGAATTCGCACCAAGGCGATTGGCTCCGTGATAGTGGTAATCACATTCTCCGATCGCGTATAAGCCTTCCAAGCTGGTCATATGGTTCCGTGGATCGCCAGCCAGTAGTCCGCCATCGCCGCTCTTCGTGTAATCGGCCCACAAGCCGCCCATGCTGTAATGCACCGCAGGGAAGATTCGCATTGGTTCAGTTCGTGGATCTACACCCTGAAACTTCTCGTAAATCTCAAGGATACCACCCAGCTTTCGATCTAATTCAGCCTTTGGTAGATGGGTCAAATCGAGATAAACACTCATCCTGTCGGATTCAATACTAAGACCATCATTCACGCAAATATCGAATATTTCGCGTGTGGCAATATCTCGAGGAACGAGGTTCCCGTATTCCGGATATCGTTCTTCAAGAAAATAATATCGCTCTGAATCAGGTATTTGCCTCGGTGACCGGGTGTCTTGCGCTTTCCGTGGAACCCAGACTCTTCCACCCTCACCCCTAGCTGATTCACTCATCAATCGCAATTTGTCGCTTCCAGGAATCGCAGTGGGATGAACTTGGATAAATTCACCATTTGCGTAATTTGCTCCCGACTGAAAGCAACGACTAGCGGCACTACCGGTACAAAAAACACTCATCGTGCTTCGACCATAAATTAAACCACAACCCCCAGTTGCCACGACCACTGCATCGGCAGGGAATGCACGCATTTTCATTGATACGAGGTCTTGAGCGACAACCCCGCGACAACGATTATTCTCATCAAGTATTGGACCCAAAAAATCCCAGAATTCATACTTATTGACGAGCCCCTGAGCTTCCCAGCGTCTTACCTGCTCATCGAGGCCGTAGAGAAGTTGTTGCCCTGTTGTGGCACCCGCGAAGGCCGTTCGCTTGTAAAGTGTTCCGCCAAATCGTCGGCGGTCGATAAACCCTTCTCCGGTTCGATTGAAAGGGACCCCTAAACGATCCATCAAATCGATCACCTTGGGTGCCCAATAAGCCATCTCTTTAACTGGTGGTTGGTGATTGAGGAAATCACCACCGTAGACAGTGTCATCGAAGTGCTTCCACTCACTGTCGCCCAACTGCCGCGTCTGATCGTTGCAGCTATTGATACCACCTTGAGCACAAACGCTATGCGACCTCTTCACTGGCGTGAGACTGATCAAGTCAACCTCAACCCCTAATTCGGCAAGCTTCATTGTCGATGCTAGTCCGGCTAAACCTCCGCCAATGACCACTACGCGATGCTTTGCCATCTTTGATGTACCGTTTTCTCAGGAAATTATTGAGTGAATTAGAATCTTCGACAGGTGTTTCCGTCGGCCAGCAAATGCACAACTGCAAGGCGACCAGTTACCAACAGGTCGACCAAAACAGTGTCAGTCATTGACAACCTCAATCGATTGGTCGGCAAGTATTTCGGTGGACGAGCGTTTTTCTGGGTTGTCTGTCACGATCCCAGAGGCAGTAGCGGACTGATACATTCGATTTTCGACCTCTACCATCGCAGCAGCATCTTCTTCATTTGGTGAGACAGCCGCCCACCAAGCACTCGCGCCCACGACAGCTAGACCGATTCCGATTGCGGTACATAGCTTACTTGCCCGCTGCTGCGCTTTGGGCGAAATCCATAACCCCCAAGTAATGCCCGCTGTCCACAATCCGTTAGCGAAATGATAAACACATGACATCACACCAATGAAGTAAAACGATGGCCAGAACCAACCCTGCATCGCCAAAACCAGCGTGCTCGCCGCGTTAAAAGGCCTGAACGAAGCAAAACCTTGCGGTCTCACAACCGCTAGCCAGAATTCACTGTGAAACCAACCGTGAAGGTGCAGGATATGGAAAAAGAGATAAACCAAGGCGATTACACCTGTCCAACGTTGAAAGGTGTATCGCCGGTTGCTAGTAAAACGATACTGGCTGCTATTGATTTTTCCGGTCTTTGAAATCCAGACACCGATGGCCGCATGAAAAACTAAAGGTGAAAAGATTAAGCCCCACTCAATAAGTGGTAACAATTTTCCTGGGCTGTGAATCAGGTAAACCGCTCTTTGGAAGGTCTCTGGAGCGTTGAGAAGACTGGCATTGGTCGTTAAATGGATCACCATATACAGACCAAGAGGAACAATCCCTAAGAGAGAATGCAATCGCCGAATCGCGAACTCGTGCCTAAGGAAGAAGCTCGGCTCAGTGTCGGAGGAAAAGCTCATGGTGAAAATACAAAGTGTTGGATGGGTGATACCGTTTAACCGCTGACAAGCCGCCTAGATAACGACACAGCAGTTTACCATCTGCATCGGTCAAATCCTCGACACAGAGAGCAGGTAACTGGAAATAAACACTACTCAAAGCATTGTCATTGTTCTGGGCACGTCAAAACAGGCTATCGCTCGAGTTCGCTACTGAACAGCTAGGATTTATCTCGGATACGGCCAAACGTAATTCGCTGCAAATCAAACGCAACCTCTCGTCAGCATTGATCGACAAAAAACGATTGTTCGTTCAGGTACATGCAAAAAAACACGCTGAATCAATTGTTTTGCCTCGTTTCCACCGTCTTTTTTAAAACGGACAAACTGAGGGTCAGTAAATTTTTTTAATCTCAGGCTAGGTCCCGATGGAATTCGCGGCAAAATGCGCGAAACCTCGATCTGTGCCAACACCTCCCCAATGCGAAAAGACGTTAGAGTAATGCATTAATACGGTATGTGAAGTGACCGTCTGTCGCACCTCGCTAGGGGAACCAAATCCAGAATGAATATCTGGCTTCTTGTTATTTCAGCGGTCATTGTCGTTCTCACTTGCATCTTGGTCTTCCGGCTGCACGCTTTTTTGACACTCTTGCTTGCTGGCTTGCTTGTTTCGGCCCTGATGGGGGATGAGGCGGTACAGAGATACACCGAGCTGCAAGTCAACGCGAAAAAAATGACCCCTGAGGCTGCCGCGACACTTAATTCTGAGCCCGCAATCGTTTCTGCGCCGTCGAGATTAGCAAAAGAGTTTGGAGAAACCGCGGGAAAAATTGGTATTCTCATCGCACTAGCAAGCATCATCGGACAGTGCTTGATGGAATCGGGTGCTGCAAAAGTGATTGTCGATCGGATCCTACGACTTACTGGTCCCAAACATGCGCCAGAAGCGATGGCAGCAAGTTCGTTCGTTCTAGGCATTCCGGTATTCTTCGACACCGTTTTCTACCTGATGGTTCCCTTGGCAAGGTCTCTGCGCGAAAGACTGGGCAAGAACTATGTGCTGTACATCTTGTCAATTCTCGCTGGAGGCTCCATTGCCCACTCACTCATTCCACCCACGCCGGGTCCCTTGACTGTCGCTGGTGAGTTGGGAATCGATCTCTCCACGATGCTTTTTACGGGACTACTCGTTGGTGGCTGCAGCAGTATCGCATCGCTAGGCATTGCTCGGATCATCAACCGCTTTGTTGAAATACCTCTCCGACAACTCGACGATTCTCCGTCGATTTTAGCTGATTCCCTTAATACTGGGATGCCTACTGAGCAGGCGCCTTCTCTCACGCGTTCCCTCGCACCGATTCTTGTCCCAGTCGTTTTGATCGCTGTAGGAACCTTTACTAAAACAATGCTTCAATCCAATGTAAATGGAGGGGTGATCAGTGACCTGATTTTGCTCGCAAGCAACAAAAATGTCGCGATCGCTATTGGTGCAGCCTTCGCTCTCTCACTGAGAAGGTATTGCAAGGAGTCTAACCGGGAATCGCTGATCGCTCGATCTCTTGCTTCGGCCGGAAATATCATTTTGATAACCGCCGCTGGCGGAGCCTTTGGTGCCATGCTCCGACAAGCAGGGATTGGAGAAGCTGTTGGCAGTCTCGCCAGTGGTGTCCCCGGACATCTATTGCTCGTAGTGGCATTCGTCTTGACGGCCTCGATAAGGACCCTTCAAGGATCAGCGACGGTAGCAATGATTACAGCTGCCGGGATTTTACAAGGGTTTACGCACGACGCGTTGCCTTATCACCCGGTCTATCTCGCCATGGCGATCGGCGCCGGAAGCAAACCCGTTTCATGGATGACGGATAGCGCATTTTGGGTAATGACAAGGATGAGTGGGATGACTGAATCCGAAGGGTTACGAGTCATCTCCCCCATGAGTATCGGGCTTGGACTATCTGCGTTATTTTTCACAATCTTGTTTGCTAACATTTATCCTTTTCCAGCTTTTTAAGCGGATCAAAGCATGAAAACTTCACCTTCCTCGGTACGCATCCTCGCCGGTTACCCCGACAAAAATGCCTCGCTGTTCAAGCGAATTGGCGTTCCGTTAGGAGACCCAGCAGCTTGGATCGAAATAGACTCCCGTCGAATTGCACTGGTCAGAGATCTTGAAATGGATCGCGTCGTGCAAATGAGTCATGCGGATGATGTAACCTGCCCGGCAGAGCACGCACCGCCCTTCGGATTAAGTGCCGACCGAGAAACGGCTACCGCTCAAGCCGTAACACAGCTACTAAGATCATCAAAAGTAGAAGAAGTTATCGCCGATCGCTCTCTACCATATATCTATGCGTGGCACCTGCAACAAGCAGAGATATCTGTTCGATACGATGACACGCTCGGAGTCATCGATCGCCGTCAAAAAACCCACCAAGAAATTGAAGGCCTCGTCAAAGCACAGCATACGACTGAAGAAGTAATGCGAATTCTTTGCGAACGGGTTGCAAAATGCTCCGTCGACTCGGATGGATTCCTTGTTCACGACCATTCGGAATTAACGTGTGAGTGGCTTCGATCCATGGCTGCAGTCGAATTCATGCAAAGAGGATTCAGCATGGGACATGGAGCCATTTGTGCGACCGCTCCCCATGTAGCCGACTGCCATCACCCTGGTAAAGGGAAAATTCGAACTTGCGTTCCCGTCATCATTGATCTTTTCCCCCGAGACGACTCTACAAGACTTTGGGGAGATTGCACTCGTACCGTTGTCCATGGAGAACCCTCAGATACCGTCAAAGCAATGCACAAGGCTGTGCTTGCTGCCAAATCGGCTTCCACTGACAAGCTACGACTTGGCAACACTGGTGATACCGTTCACAAAGCAGCGGAGGACACGCTGCTAAAACACGGTTACGCAATCTCTCGTGGAGCGATCACTGACGAGCCTAGTATCCAACATGGAACAGGTCATGGGATTGGTCTCGATGTTCATGAGCCAATCTTGCTAGATCACGGAGGTGGAGAGCTACTTGAAAACGAAGTCTTCACGATCGAACCAGGACTCTACGGCCGCGCACACGGCGGAGTCCGAGTCGAAGACATGTTGGTCGTGACTGCTTGCGAACCGCGTAATCTCAACCGACTGCATGATGGCTTGAACTGGGAGACTTGATCCACAACGTTGAGAGTTTCTCAACAAGTGAATCTAGATTTGCTACCAGTCCGACAACCGAAACCATGAGTCATCGATCAAGAAGTGGTGGGTGCAGTCAATGGCTCAAGAGCTTCAAGACAAAGGTTTTGGAACGACTCCCTCCTGGATAATATCCGCTAATGCGTCTCTTAGCGGATCATCATCGGGACCGCAAAAACCCCAATGCTGGTGTCGTCTCCATCCCTCGGCGTACTCAAATCGACCACTCATACGTCCAACCTGTCGACTCATCTCACGAAGCGTTTCCAAGTAACTGTCTTGCCCTTGGCTTTCATCAAGCCACTGTTTTTGACTGGCATGACATGCGAGTGACTGTACTTTCTGCTCAATCACCTCCGTCTCATCGACATAAAAATGAGGAAAAACAGGATCACCAAGTGGGGTGGTATTACCGATAGGTTGCGCGTGGTACACCGTGACAGGATCGCTGTATACATCCACGGGTGGATCACTTACCAAGTTCGGCATGTAATGTGAGAATGCTGCGCTGACTGCGAGCTTACAAGCAATTTCATGATCCTCCATGTAATCCTGTGGCGAGTGGGTTAGAACAATAGAAGGTTTTACTTGCCTAACAACCGCCGTAACTTTCTTAAGATTTGAGGTTGTGTAAATGGACTCCATGTCCGCGTAAATGGGCGGGTAGAAAGACGCACCCAACACACGACACGATGCCTTCGCCTCTTCTAATCGAGTCGCTGCACATTCTTTCTCGGTTAAAACAGTACTCCCTCTCGATCCGTCGCAAAGATTCATGTAGTGGAGATCCCACCCTCGCTTTCCCAATTGCAACAGAGTGCCCGCGAATAAAAATTCAATGTCATCGGGATGAGCGGCAATGGCAAGAACGGCGGGCATCGGTTGAATCCATCATCAAGAAGGTGGGAGAGTTTAAAATTTTATTTTAAGCTCAAGGCCCGGCAACCGAAAACACCCCAATTCTCATCTGGCCACCTGCCGCGAATAGAGCAAACGATGGCTCGGCCCGCTATCCCAGGAGAAATGGAGTGTTACGAATCATGGTCATGCGAGTCGACATCTCGATCATGGTGCTTTTGATTAACGTGAACGTGCAGATGAGGAGCCTCTTCAAACAACCACTCCCATCCATCTTCCGATACCATCGAATCGTCGAGGTAAAGCGACTGTAGATTCGGAAGGGTCGCGATCACCCTTAGACCCTGATCTGTAATCGGCACTCCAATAAGATGCAAGCTTCGAAGTGTCGTAATCGCGGCAATCTCATTGGCAACAGCATTCCCGAGATCAGGAGAACTCAATCTTAATTGTCTGAGTGCTGGCAGCTTTTGTAGGTAAGACACCCCGACCTCACTGCATTGAGCATGGGGAATATTAAGATACCAAAGCGATTCGATCTGAGAGATATGCATCATTCCCTCGTCACTGATCGGTGACATCCTTAGTCGCAAATGCCTGAGTCTTTCGAAACTTTTTAACTTTTCCGCGGAAAGATCTGTGAGAACCCCCTCGTCAACAATCAATGTCTCCAACCACGGAAGCTCGAGTATTTGATTAAACATTGAATCATCAATCTCGGTATCCACTATCTCCAACTCAGCCCACTTTTCTTGGATCGCAAGCTGGACAGTACTGGAAAACTGCTCGCTGTTCCGATTGATTGATGCACTCTTCTCAAGGTCTATCTTCATCGACGCAAGTCGATTCATCCAAACCATTCCTATTAGGAAAGCAAGTAAAGCAGCGGTGAAGGTTAGAAATCGTCTTACTTGCATCTTAAAACCTAGCGGGCCATGGACCTCGATTTCGCAATGAGACCCTTACCCTTCAACAACGGGCGAGCAAAGTGGCAGGTTAACAATCGGTAAGCGGAAATGTCCAAAAACTGTCGCGTGATGGACCATAATGAAACCAGCAGCGTTCTACATTGTTAGGTCTGGCCCAGAGAGCATAATCAACGTGGGCAAGTTTATGCTAACGGTCAAAAAAACACCGGGACGCCGCACCAACGACGCCCCGGTGCATGATGAAAGTTCACCGTGGAGCGTTCCATCAAGACGATTGACCCAGAAATCGTCTTGGGCAACTAAAATGCTCGAACCATACTGGGAGGCCAGTGTGTATTTCCCGCAAAACACACACCCACGATGAATTTCCATCGCTGGACGATGGGCAACCCCCTGCCGAAGGAGATTCTCCAACACGACGCATCGAGAAAAACTCAGGCCTTCAATTGTTCGATTAGCAGGCAAGCAGCCTTCTTGTCAATTCAAATTCGTCCTCCATCGCTTCCCTTGGATCCACCGCGGATGAACCGTTTTGGGAAGTGAATCGTTGTGGAAATCGACAGTCCTGCGATAAACATCGCCAGAGGACTGCTGGTTATTAGCTGACGGATCAGAATCAAAATCGGGATCACTGCTAGCAAAATAATTCTTCCAATTAGTTCGCTAGCAACAAATTCAGCAGGATGCAAAACACCCACGCTACTCAGAGTTGGGATCGCATAAAATCCTTTGCGACTTCGAGAGCCATCGGTAACTTCGAGGCATCTTTTCCGCCGGCTTGAGCCATATCCGGCCGACCTCCACCGCCGCCTCCCACGATCTTTGCCGCTTCGCCCACCCAATTACCGGCGTGGCAACCCTGCTTTACCAATTCGCGACTCACTCCAGCAACCAAAACAATGCGTTCACCTTGCGCCGAGGCAAAAAAGATTGCCGTCTCCCCGCTCGACTGTTTTCGAATTTGGTCGATCCAGCCCCTCATCACGTTGGGGTTCGCCCCCGGTGTTTCAGCAACGAGTAAAGTTGTATGTCCCACCACCTCGGCTTGTGCCATCAATTCATCAATTGAAATCTTTCCACCCGCAGTCGCTTTTCGAATTTCTTCGACCAGTTTCTGATGATCTTCGAGCATTGCCTTGAGACGCGAGCAAACATCATCGATGGAAACATTCAAACGACGCGTCAATTCCCGAACAGCATTTCGAACAGCATAGTAATCGGCGAGATCGACGGGTTCGCCGGATTTGGAATAGGTAAAACCTTCCCGATGTTCACCGGATTTTCCGGCCGCAAGCTCTTTCTTCAGTACTCGCACATTCTCCATCAATTCAATTGCAGCTCCGAGAGCATGACTGGTTTCGCACTGAAGAATCTCCGCAACCGTCGTTAACAGATTTCGTGTTTGCTCACGATGCTCCATTGCACGAGCACCTGTCAACGCTTCAATTCTCCGTGTCCCCGTTGAAACACTCTCTTCCACGACAATCTCGAATGACTGAACCTCTCGCGTATTATGCAAGTGTGTTCCACCGCAAAGTTCACGACTAAATTCACCCATCGACACCATTCGGCAAGGGTCAGGATACTTTTCACCGAAAAGCATCATTGCCCCCACTTTCCGAGCTGTTTCAAGTGGCACGGTGTCCCACACAATTTCGTCAGCAGATTCGATAAGCTTACGTACATCCTCTTCTATGGCGACCAAGGTTTCATCTGGAATCGCCTTTGGATTATTGAAATCGAATCGCAACCTATCGGCTTCAACTTTACTTCCCTGCTGTTCAGCATGCCTGCCAACGTGCTCGTGCAATGCGTGGTGCAAAAGATGTGTCGCCGAATGCGCACGTGCCAGTGCTAAACGCCGTTCCGAATCAACCTCCGCAATACATTTTTCACCGGCGTGAATTTCACCGCGAACTAATTTCCCTGAATGCACGATTAATGCCGCGTGCTTCTGAGTATCGATCACCTCAAACTCAAATGCTTCAGAAAAAATCCGGCCCGTGTCTCCGACTTGCCCACCGGACTCTCCGTAAAATGGCGATTGAGAAAGAACTAATCGCAGTGGATTGTCACCGGGTCGATCAAGATGGCTCAAGAGTTGCCCTTCTTCGTCTCCCTTCTCGCCCGATCCGGTAATAATCCCCTTAATTTCCACCTCTGCCGAGATTGACTCGTAGCCAATGAATGGTGTCTCTCTCAATGCTTCCTTCAGAGTCTCTAGGGGCCCCGTTTGAAACAACTCCCGCTGTCCCGCACCGCTATCGATGGCATGCTGATCCATTGCTTTTCGGTAGCCATGCCAATCAAAGGTTAAATTCTGCTCGGCACTAAGTGTTTGCAGTAGTTCTGGGGGTACCCCATAGGTCGAATTCAACTCTGCTGCTGCTTCACCCGGTACCATCACAGCAGACTCTTCCCGCATCTGCTCGAAAAGTTGAGCGATGCGTTTCATTCCACCATCGATGGTCGAGAAAAATGCCCTTTCTTCAGACTCAATCACTTCAGCAACACGTTTAGTCGTCTGTTGTAATTCGGGATAAGGCACCTTGGATGCATCCGCAACCGCCTCAACCAACTTGTACAAAAAGGGCTCTCGTAAATTCATCTGATAACCGTCTAAGACGGCTCGGCGAATCAATCGCTTGATGACGTACCTGGCGTCTTTGGGCCCTGGGTAAACATTTTCATGGATGGTAAAGACGCAAGCTCGTGCATGATCTGTGATGCGACGAAGTCGTCGACCATTATCACTTTCATACTCATACTTTTGCCCTGTTACCTCCGATGCAGCCATCACGATTGGAAAGAGGTTATCGATGTGATAATTGGTTGGAACACCCTGAAGCACACTTGCCGTGCGTTCCAAACCCATACCAGTGTCGATATTCTTGCTCGGCAGTGGGTGTAAATTCTGTGGAGGCTCTCCAACGCGATTAAACTGCGTGAATACAAGATTCCAAATTTCTACATCACTACCATCTTCTAGGTGATAGTAAATCTCGCTACACGGCCCACAAACACCGTCAGGCCCCTGACTCGGGGCGGATGCAGGCCAAAAGTTTTCGTCCTCGTCCATGCGAGCAATGCGAGAGCTGGACAAGCCTATTTTATCCTGCCAAATCCCATACGCTTCATCGTCATCTTTATAGACAGTGACACTGAGTCGATCCTTGGGAATGGCTAACCATTTTTTATCAGTCAGAAACTCCCAAGCCCAAGCAATCGCTTCCTCCTTGAAGTAATCCCCAAAACTGAAATTCCCCAGCATTTCGAAAAATGTATGGTGAAAAGCTGTTCGGCCAACGTTATCGATGTCCCCTGTACGCAGACACTTCTGGCATGTGGTCGCCTTGGTGAAATCCAGCTTCACTTTTCCCAAAAAGTGATCTTTAAATTGATTCATCCCCGCCGGCGTAAATAGCACCGAGGGGTCCCAACTTGGCACTAGCACATCGCTTGGACGCCGAACGCATCCTTTGGTACCAAAAAAATCCAGATACTTCTCGCGTAGCTCGTCAGTTTTCATCGTCGTAGTTCTGCTTGGCGATGTCGAATTGTTTCAGAGTTGTCTTATGCTACCAACGCTTCAAAGGGATGTCGCTTGGACCATCATTTATATTGGCCGGTGAGCAAATGGGTAACACAGAATGCCTGACACCTAATGGCATTCACCCGACCAAGATCATATCTAAATCGGAGCAAAGTTCAGAAGGCCTGAACCAACCTCATTTTCAAGACGATCAAAAAATGTGAAATAAAAACCGGATTCCGTGCGATTAATTCCCAAAACCTCTCGCCAAATGACAAATCGCTCAGCTTTAACCGGTTCACAACACCCACGACTACGACTTAGGCAACCGACGATTCATTGCCCCATTGTTCGTTGGTAATATGCAAGACTATCGGTCTCTCCTGCAATCAACCGAACCCTTCCAAGCCCTTGCGACTTTCTTGGTCAAGCACTCTCCTGAAGAAATTTTTAATGTTTGAAACTGCCGTGTACTATCCGTCAAAATACCGCAAGATGATCACGTTCGTGCTGACTTCGCTCACGTTCCTTCCCGTTTTTGGCCAACAACAAAAACCCAGCAAAAAGGCACAAGACGAAAAAGAAAGTCGTGACGCCAAGCACCTACAACTCGAATTCAATTCAGTGGAAGATCCAAAATACGCCAAGTTTGGAATCTATGGACAATCGGCACCCAGACCTTCGTCAGTCCAATCGATTAGCACTCGTCTGCCACTCGAATTAGAACCGAACACTCGAATTGCTTTGATTGGAAACACCCTCCTAGATCGCTCAATACACTTCGGTCATATCGAATCACTCATCTATCAACGTTACCCCAAGCACGACCTTGTAATTCGTAATTTGTCTTGGTCTGCAGACACCATTGACTTGCGGCCAAGGCCGGAAAACTTCGCGGATGTCTTTCAACATCTTCATCATGAAAAAATTGATGTCATCATTGCTGCGTTTGGTTTCAATGAATCATTTGCGGGGCCCGACGGCCTTGATACCTTTCAAAGTCAATTAACAAGCTTCGTGGAGGAACTTGGATCAAAGGCTTTCAACGGAAAAAGTGCCGCGCAAATCATTTTGATATCGCCTATCGCGAATGAAGATATTCCAAACATCCCGGCCGGGTCACTCAATAATACGAATCTTGAACTCTATACCGAAGCAATGCGAGTGGTGGCAGAAGCAAAGGCAATTGGATTTATTGATGCCTATCACGCGACAGAACCACTTCTTGCTGACCCAAAAAATCAACTAACGATCAACGGAATTCATCTCAATGAACGCGGTTATGAGGCATTTTCCAAGCAGTTATACAGAGGACTTTTTCAAGAAACCCCACCAAGTATTAACGATCATATTCGAAAATTGAATGTCGATAAAAACCAGCAATACTTTCGAAGGTACCGGCCTCTCAACACATTCTATTACACCGGTGGACGTCGCAAAGATTATGGATATCTAGACTTTCTACCTGCGATGCAAAGCTTTGAAACCATGGTGGAAAATCGGGAACGAGCGATTTGGCAATCGCTAACTGGCGTTGCAACACCTGTTAACGATGAAAATGTCGAGCCATTGCCCGAATCCAAAACAAGTCGTGGTGCAAATCAATGGCTGTCCGCGGCCGATGAAAAAAGCGCGTTTGAAATTGATCCACGGTTCGAGGTCAATCTATTTGCTGGAGAAGAAGAATTCCCAGAAATCGCTTGTCCAATACAAATGCGTTGGGATTCGCGAGGGCGGCTCTGGGTCGCTTGCTCAACTACCTACCCACATGTTTATCCGGGCAATGTACCCAACGATAAAATTGTCATCTTGGAAGACACCGACGGTGATGGCAAAGCAGACAAATCAATCGTCTACGCAGACGATCTTCACATTCCTTTATCGTTTGAATTCGGTAACGGTGGTGTGTACGTGTCGGAAATGCCAGATCTCACCTTTTTGAAGGATACCAATGGTGACGATAAGGCTGATGTGCGAGAGCGAATTCTAACCGGTTTTGGTACCGAGGATTCTCACCACGCATTACACGATTTTGTCTGGACACCCGATGGGGATCTTCTATTTAGGGAATCGATTTTTCATCACTCACAAGTCGAAACACCCTACGGACCGGTTCGTCAACAAAACAGTGGTTGGTTTCGCTTCAACCCTAAAACACACCGCCTGACCAGCTTCGGTACTTACCGAAGCACGAATCCGTGGGGAGTAACGTTTGATGATTGGGGACAGCATGTGGCAAGTCATCCAATTTATGCGGCAGCTTTCCACGCTCTTGACCCACCCTACCCTCTTCAACATCCGGCTCCAAACGGCTTACAAGCCTACTCGGGAACATGCGGCCAAGAATTCGTCGACTTTCAGACTTTTCCAAAGTCGATGTTAGGTGACTTTATCAAAGTTCGATATAAGCCAACCAATCGAGTAGAAATCCTGCACTGGAATGAGGGAGAATTTGGTTATCAGGAAGAATACGTCAGCGATTTGATCTTCTCGACTAACTTGAGTTTCATTCCCGTCGATATTGGATTTGGACCACGCGGCGCACTGTACATCTGCGATTGGTACAACCCGATTAAGGGACATGCACAATATTCACTACGCGATGACCGACGAGACCGACACTCTGGACGCATCTGGCGAATCACGACCAAGAATGTACCTCTTCAAGATTCTCCAAAAATTGCTGACGCTTCGATCACTGAATTGCTGGACCTTCTTAAGCGTCCAGAATATCGGCTGCGTTACTGGGCCAAACGAGAACTGCGTGATCGAGATCCAGAAAAGGTAGTTGCTGCTCTAAGTCGATGGGTAGAACAACTGTCACGAGACGATAGCCGCTTTCGGCATCATCAACTTGAAGCAGTTTGGCTTTCTAGCGGTATTGACTCACCAAGGATCGATTTGGTTCGTGAATTAATCACCTGTGAAGATCATCACGCTAGGGCAGCAGCAACTCGTCAACTGCGGTTCCTACATTCAAACATGCTCGATGCAAATGACCTACTGAGAATCTCGGCAAATGACTCCAACGGCATTGTTCGTATGGAAGCCGTCATCGCTTCTACCTACATGGGTACTCAAAATGCGCTCGATTCCATGCTTGATGTGATGAAGTACCCAAGAGCTGGTCACTTACAATACGCAATCCAGTGTGCATTAGGATCGGAGGCGCTTAGAAAACACTGGGAGAATGATCCACGGTACCAAATTGATTCGATTCTAAAATACGCAAGTAGTGATTCCGGGCTCAATGAACCTAGACCCAACTCTGAGGAATCCAAGTTTGATATGCAGCCCAAATTGAAAACAGTTCCCATCAGTTGCATTCCGGAACGAATGCGATTTACCGTTGAGCAGTTCGCGGTAAAAGCCGGCCAGCCAGTCAAAATCATCTT
>Ga0181559_10000557_pt1 | contig 34904 bp, 29 predicted proteins | sample 011ome_21_FD_133752 | JGI IMG/M metagenome (GOLD analysis project Ga0181559, IMG submission 133752) | Coastal salt marsh microbial communities from the Groves Creek Marsh, Skidaway Island, Georgia - 011508AT metaG (megahit assembly) | ecosystem: Environmental > Aquatic > Marine > Intertidal... | reverse complement strand
TCTCGACTTCCAGCACCTCGCGCTCGGCAAAGAAGCGCCTGATTTCAGCGAGCATCCAGGCGCGCAGCTTAAGAATCTCAGGAGAGGCTGAAGTGCGCCAGTCGAGCATGTGCTTTCGTCTCCGCCGTGAACCAGCGGCAGGTCAATGGGCTATTACTTGGAAACCCGGTTCTGATATTCGCCGGTGCGGGTATCAACCCGCAGCACGTCACCGATATTAACGAACAGGGGAACCTTAACCACGGCACCTGAGCTCAGTGTTGCAGGTTTAGTGCCACCCTGGGCAGTATCGCCTTTTAAGCCAGGGTCAGTCTCGGTGACTTCCAGTTCCACAAAATTGGGAGGCGAAACCGAGATCGGCGCGTCATTCCACAGAATCACCTGATACACATCCTGCTCTTTCAGCCAGTCTTTGGCTTCAGTAATAGCGGTGGCATCAGCAGCAATCTGCTCATAGCTGTCGTCTGTCTTCATGAAATGCCAGAACTCGCCGTCCTCATAGAGGTATTCCATGTCGATTTCCATGACATCGGCGGCTTCGATGGACTCACCTGATTTAAAAGTCCGTTCCCACACCCTGCCATTCTTCAGATTGCGAAACTTCACGCGATTAAAGGCCTGGCCCTTGCCTGGTTTAACCACCTCATTCTCGAGTATCGAGCAAGGTTCTCCATCTACCAGTACCTTGAGCCCGGATTTGAATTCGTTGGTTGAGTAAGTCGCCATAGTGTTGCCTCCCGCCTTGCGTGTGGATCCTATTTGGTACGGATCAAGTATGTGCAGCTATTCTTTTTTTTGATCTAATTTGGTTTTGGTGCTGGAGCCAGAGATTTACAGGTTTGCCCTGTCAGCAACTTGCTTTGCTGCTATGATGCTGACAAGTAAAGCGCCCAGCGCAAAACAGTCAAATCCCCATAGTCGCCAGCCTGCTATGCAAACCCCAGCTTTATCAGTTATTAAATCTGACCAGCCCGAAAAATGGCAAGAGATATTATCCGATCTCATCACAGATCCAAAGGAATTACTTGCGAATCTGAAGCTCGATACCACGGCAAATCCACTAGCTGCCCTTGCAGCTAAGGGGCTGGCGCAGTTTCCCCTGAAGGTGCCGCGACCCTTTGCCGCACGCATGGAGCCTGGCAATTGGGCTGATCCACTGCTGCGCCAGGTTTGGCCTAGCAGCCTCGAAGACGTTGAAAGCGATAGCTTAAGTCTGGATCCCCTGCAGGAGACGCACTTTAATAAGACGCCAGGCTTACTGCAAAAATACCATGGCAGAGTGCTGCTCACCGCCGCACCCCATTGTGCCGTCCACTGTCGTTACTGCTTTCGGCGTCACTTCGACTATGCGGCCAATACACCTGGTCGCCGCGAGTGGTCGGAGTCGATTGCCTATATCAGTGAAAATCCTGATATCTCCGAGGTTATTCTAAGTGGTGGAGATCCAATGGCAGCGGGCGATAGCTACCTGGCCTGGCTGCTTGCGGAAGTAGATCGCATTCCCCATGTAGAGACAATCCGCATCCACTCGCGCCTGCCGATCGTGATTCCTCAGCGAGTTACAACCCAACTGTGCAGCATGCTGTCCGAGCTACGCAGCAAGTCGGTTTTCATAACCCACTGCAATCATGCGCAGGAAATTGATGAAGAAGTTCAGGCGGCGTTAAAGGCAATACGGCATGCCGGCAGCACCCTGCTCAACCAAGCGGTTTTGCTCAAGGGTGTTAATGATTACGCTGATAGCCTGATTAAGCTCAGCACAATGCTTTTCCAGTCAGATGTACTACCCTACTACCTGCATTTGCCAGATCGAGTTACTGGCACCGGACATTTCATTGTAAATGAATCAGAGGCATTGAAGCTGATGGCGTCAGTCCGGAGCCACCTGCCGGGCTATCTGGTGCCGCAACTGGTCCGTGAGGATCCGGGCAACAACAGCAAGACACGCCTGGCCTGACCACACTATTCTCGAACGAAGAAACTACCCCTATTCACAAGGATGTGCCATGGGTGAAAAAACGATGGGGCCCGCACTCCCGCAAACGGGTGGCGCTAAAGACAGAGCACCTGTTCCTGATAATCAGCTCGCCGCTATAAAGATAAGAGAGGCTATGGCAGCTGGCGCCTTTTGCCTTAACTTCCAGCCTACGGTGAGCCTCGACGAGAGTGACGAGCAGTACTTTGAGGTTCGCTGTGGATTGGCTTACAACTCTGATTCATTGTCCGCCAGACAGCTATTCGACGTCGCCAACAAGCAGCAGCTGGGCGGGGAGTTAGACCGATGGATAATCACCCGCGTATTTAAACTGCTGCGACTCTCCAATCAACCTCACTTAAATCTCTCGGTATGGATTGGTCGCGCCACAATTCAAGACCCTCAATTCATCGACTGGATCGCTAGTCAATTGTGCGACTCGGCAACCATGCCGGGGCAAGTTATTTTTCAAATCAGTGAGCGGGATGTGCTGCCCGACGAGGCTGCGGCGCAGCAAATTTTTCAGTCTCTGAAAGGTATGGGATTTAGAATTTGTCTGGTGCAGTGCTCGGATGCGTTGAGTAGCGCTGCGACATCTCGGCATTTATCCCTGAATCATTCTCGAGACCTTAGTCGAAATCTTGCTCAGGGTCTTACTCGAGATCTTCCTCGGAACGTGAGCCTCGACTCGCCGTTGAACCTGCCGCTGGACTACCTCAAGCTGGCGCCTGAAACTATTCACAATATCGAGCATGAAAGCAAACGGCGCCTGCGCTTGAAAAAGCAAATTGCCGCTTTGAACCGACGGGGTATACGCGTGATTGCCGCCCAGCTGGACGATATCTTGCTGCTGCCGATTTTATGGAAGGCGGGGGTGGATTTCGCTCAGGGCAATTGCCTGTGGGCACCTGATCAAAACATCAACACCGGGATTCCCCATCATCAGGTGATTTGCCTGAATTAATTGCGCCCATAAGTTTGGGCCCACGCGGCCGCTCCTGTTATTCTTGCGCGACGATCCTACATCACAACAAGAGCAGCTAGATTGGCAACGGATACTGAAAACGACGCGGCGGAGTCCAGCACAGCCGGTCGCGCAGTCGGCAAGGTTTCCAGAAAATTCACTCTGGCAGTCTGTATGCTTTTAATCCTAGCGATGTGCGTCTTTTGGCTTATCAGCAGTTACAACACCCGCAATCTACTACAACGGCAGGCCGACGCCCTCGGCGAGGCGCTTGCAGAACAGACAGCGACTCAGCTCACAGAGCTGGTGCTGGCCAATGACTTGATCAGCATGAACGTTGTAATGACGAGTTTGAGCCAGGTCTCTGGCATCCAAGAAATCAGCGTCTACAGTGTCGACAATTCGGTTATCGCAACGGCTAGCAGCCGCGGTGAATCTCTTTCCCCGCTAATTCCCCTGCCAGTACCGCTAACTGCAATACGCGCTTTGTATGAGGCACCTATTGCTCTGCCCGATTCCGTCGCTGGTTATGTGCGACTTCAGCTGAATCTCGACTACATTGAGGTAGGAACAGTTAATAGTATGCTGCTAGTAATCGGTGCGACGGCCCTGTTGCTCATCGTGGCCATACTCATCAGCAATACCTATTTCCAGTATCTGGTAAGCTTCCCGACAAACCTGCTCTCATTTGCCCTGAGCAATATACGCAAAGGTGATATTGAAACCTGCCCAGAGCCTGAGAGTAACAATGAGTTGAGCGCCGCCATCAGGCAATACAACGCGACCGCTGAGTTTCTGGCGCAGAATGCTTTCCTTGATAATTTCGGCAATCGACAACCTGACACCGATATACAGAATCTCAAATTCGTTCCCGGTAAACAGGACATCACTCTGCTTGTTGTCAGTATGGCAAACTACCAGTATCTGGCGTCTACCCTTCGCAGTGAGACCCTGGTTAAACTTCTCAATAAATTTTACTTTTTCATCGACAAGGTAACCCAGCTGTACAATGGCAGCGTCACCTACTGTGCGGAAGGTGAAGTAGTCATTCATTTTAGCGAAGTACCGGTGGAAGAAGATCAAGCGTTCTATGGAATCTGCGCCGCACAGCTCTTTCTGCATATCGTGGGTGACATCAACGATGTCGATGATGAGATCGCGCACTCCAAGTACAAGCTTGCGGTACACAGCGGCCAAATGGTGAGCAGCCTCTATTCACCCATCACGCAAACGACCAACAACCTAAGCGGTGAGACCCTCGATCAAGCTCGGGCAATCTGCCAGGAATGCCCAGATAATTCCCTGCTTATCAGCGAACAAAGTTTTGAGCACGCGGGGTCACATAATCGGGTAGTCGCTGATGAATTCGCTGAAGTCGGCGAAGCAGACCTGATCCGGACATTCCTGGGACGGGAGCCCATGTCAGATTACAAGCTTCTCATTGAAAGACAGGCGATTCAGCTGGTTACTCTCTACTCTGACTGACCGGGAACTGCCTCCCAAGCGATAGCCTATATTCAGGCAAAGTGGAGAACGCGACAACAGTTGCGCCTGCTAACACTCTGAATCGACGCAGCCCTAATCGGCGACTTCAATGCGATCCACGTTCTGAAATCCACGCGGTAGCTTATTCCCACGACGGCCTCGTTCACCGCGATAGTGTTCGAGATCGGCGGGCTTGAGATTGTGATGTCTACGACCGGCATAGACAGTTAAGGTGTCTTCTCCAGTAACCACCGTCATGGCGACGACGAATTCGATGCGGTCAACTACCCTGGCCGTAGGGATGCTAATGATCTTGTTGCCTTTACCCTTAGCAAGCCGCGGCAGTTCCTTAAGCGGAAACATCAGCATGCGGCCTTCGTTGGTCACCGAGACGATCATGTCGCTGTCGTAGTCGTTGACCATGACTGCGGGCAGCACAATCGAACCCTTTAGCAGGCGCAGAACAGCCTTACCGGATTTGTTCTTGCTGATCAGATCACCGACTTTGGCAACAAAGCCATAGCCGGCGTCGCTGGCCAGCAGGACATCCCTGCTATCTTCGCCGATAACTACGCCTTCAAAGCTTGCACCTGAGGGCGGATTCACCTTGCCTGATACAGGCTCGCCCTGACCCCTTGCTGAAGGCAGGGTATGGGCCGGCAGGGAATAAGCGCGGCCAGTTGAATCCAGAAAGATCGCGAGCTGATTGCTCTTGCCGCGTGCCGCGATCTTGAAACTGTCTCCGGACTTGTATTGCAACGAACGTGGATCGACCTCGTGACCCTTGGCAGCACGCATCCAACCGCGTTCTGACAGCACGATGGTGACCGGTTCTGTCGACAGCAATTCAGTTTCGCTGAAGGCCTTGGATTCTTCTCGCTCAACCAGCTGTGATCGTCGCTCATCACCAAATTTTTCAGCGTCCGCCTTGATCTCATTCTTGATGAATGTTTTCAGGCGTGTCGCTGACTTCAGTAATTGCTCAATGGATTTACGCTCTTCGCTGAGCTCTTTCTGCTCAGCCCGTATCTTGATTTCTTCGAGTTTCGCGAGCTGGCGCAAACGTAGTTCCAGAATTGCCTCGGCCTGGCGTTCCGAAATCTTGAACCGCTTCATTAGTGCCGGCTTGGGTTTGTCTTCCTGACGAATAATCTTGATAACTTCATCAATGTTAAGGAACGCGATAAGCAGACCATCGAGAATGTGCAGGCGATCCAGAATTTTGTCGAGCCGGAACTGCAGTCGGCGCCTGACAGTTTCAGTTCTGAACTGCAGCCACTCTTTCAACAGGCTTACCAGGTCCTTGACCTGGGGGCGCTTGTTGATGCCGATCATATTGAAGTTGACGCGGTAGTTTTTCTCCAGATCCGTAGTGGAAAACAAGTGCGACATAACGCTGTCAATATCGACCCGATTGGAGCGCGGAACGATTACGATACGGGTCGGGTTCTCATGGTCAGATTCATCGCGAAGATCGACTACCATCGGTAGCTTTTTCTTCTGCATCTGCGCGGCAATCTGCTCGAGAATTTTCGCGCCCGAGACCTGGAAAGGCAGCGCGGTGATGATGATTTCACCCTGCTCAGTGGTATATGTAGCGCGGGCCTTTAAGCTACCGCGGCCGGTTGTATATAGCTCCTCGATTTCAGACTTGGGCGTAATAATCTCCGCCTCAGTAGGGAAATCAGGTCCCTTGATGTACTTGCTTATATCTTTGAGGGTAGCCTTGGGCTTGTCCAGCAAATGGATGAGGGCATCTGCCACTTCATTGAGATTGTGGGGCGGTATGTCTGTTGCCATGCCAACGGCGATCCCGCTGCCGCCGTTTAGTAGCACGTTGGGTAATCGCGCTGGGAGAATTTCAGGCTCTTCCAGAGTGCCATCGAAATTTGGTTTCCAATCAACTGTCCCCTGGCCCAGTTCTCCCAGCAATACGTCTGCATAGTTACGTAGTCGAGATTCGGTATAGCGCATGGCGGCAAATGACTTGGGGTCATCCTGTGAACCCCAGTTGCCCTGGCCGTCAACCAACGGATAACGGTAAGTGAACGGCTGCGCCATCAACACCATGGCTTCATAACAGGCTGAGTCACCGTGGGGATGGAACTTGCCAATCACATCGCCAATGGTACGTGCCGATTTCTTGAACTTGGCCGATGCTTTCAGACCGAGCTCTGACATGGCGTAAACGATTCTGCGTTGCACAGGCTTGAGCCCATCACCGATGTTCGGCAACGCCCGGTCGTTGATCACGTACATCGAGTAATTCAAATAGGCTTGCTGGGTATAGCTACGCAGCGCTATTTGCTCGGTACCGTCCTCATTGATGGTGATGTCTTCGTTCATAGAATGCTCATCAAAATTCTGTTGTCGGGCTGCCTTGTTAGATCAACTTACTCGGCGTAATCAGCAAGATTGCCGCTCTCTTCCAGCCAGGCCTTGCGGTCCTGAGAACGGTTCTTGGCCAGCAGCATGTCCATGATTTCCATGGTGCCCTTCTTCTTGTTAGCAGGATTGTCTTCCAGCGTGAGCTGAACCAGGCGACGCGTATCCGCCGCCATCGTAGTTTCGCGCAGCTGCAAAGGGTTCATTTCACCCAGGCCCTTGAAGCGCTGGACATTGACCTTGCCGCCCTTTTTCTCGGCAGCGATACGATCCAGGATGCCGTTCTTTTCGCCCTCGTCCAGGGCATAGAAAACTTCTTTGCCGACATCGATACGAAACAGTGGCGGCATCGCGACGAAAACGTGGCCAGCTTCCACCACAGGGCGGAAGTGCCTGACGAATAGCGCGCATAAAAGCGTCGCGATATGCAGCCCATCTGAGTCTGCATCGGCAAGAATGCAAATTTTACCGTAGCGTAAGCCGTCGATATCACTGGTGCCCGGATCGACCCCTAGCGCAATAGCGATGTCGTGCACAGCCTGGGAAGCGAGGATCTCACCGGAATCTACTTCCCAGGTGTTCAGAATCTTACCTCGCAGCGGCATGATGGCCTGAAATTCCCGGTCCCTGGCCTGTTTGGCAGAGCCCCCAGCCGAGTCGCCCTCCACCAGGAATAGCTCACCGGACATCACATCCTGGGTGGAGCAATCCGCCAGCTTGCCCGGCAAGGCCGGGCCAGACGTTACCTTCTTGCGCGCAACCTTCTTGCTGGCCTTGAGTCGGCTCTGGGCGTTACTGATACAGAGCTCGGCAATGGCCTCGGCCTCAGCAGTGTGCTGGTTAAGCCACAGGCCGAATTCATCCTTAATCACGCCAGCCACAAAAACTGCACACTGTCGTGACGATAGCCTTTCCTTAGTTTGCCCCGAAAACTGAGGATCCAGGAGTTTAGATGACAGTACATAGCTGCACTTTTCCCAGACATCCTCACCCGTCAGCTTGATTCCTCTGGGCAGCAGATTGCGGAACTCGCAGAATTCTCGCAGCGCCTCGAGCAAACCCGTGCGCAAACCATTAACGTGGGTTCCGCCCTGGGGCGTGGGAATCAGATTGACATAGCTTTCGCCGATTACTTCGCCGCCCTCGGGCAACCAGTGCAAGGCCCAATCCACGGCCTCATCATTACCCTTGATGGAGCCCACAAACGGTTCTTCCGGCAAACACTCATATTCAGAGGTTGCCTGGGTCAAATAATCAGTCAGGCCATCTTCAAAATACCACTCTTCACTCTGGGCCTTAGATTCACTGACAGTTGCGTCGATAAAGGCGACCCGCAGCCCGGAACAGAGCACCGCTTTCGCCCGCAAGACATGTTTTAGTCTTGGGATCGAGATCTTGACCGAGTCAAAGTACTTTTCATCCGGTACGAAGGTGACCGTGGTGCCGCTGTTGCGTTTGCCCACCTTTCCAACAACTTTCAGCTCGGAGGCTTTTTCGCCACCCTTGAATGTCATGCTATAAACTTTAGAGTCGCGCTTGACACTCACCTCAAGGGTTTTAGACAGGGCATTTACTACCGAAACCCCGACCCCATGCAGGCCTCCAGAGAACTGGTAGTTCTTGTTTGAGAACTTACCTCCAGCATGCAGGCGCGTAAGAATGAGTTCAACGCCGGAGACTTTCTCGCCCTTATGCTTATCTACCGGCATGCCGCGGCCATCATCGCTGACTTCGATGGAGCCGTCTTTGTGCAGGGTCAGGGTGAGGTTATTGGCAAAACCTGCCAGCGCTTCATCGACACTGTTATCGATGACTTCCTGGATCAGGTGATTGGGGCGGGTTGTATCGGTATACATACCCGGACGCTTACGAACTGGATCAAGGCCAGTTAGTACTTCAATCGCATCGGCGTTGTAGTTGTTGGACATCTGGTCAGGTTAAGAGAATAGCGGGATTGTCATACTGCGGTTGGATAATATTTTATCGCGCAGAATCGTTAATTCTTGATAGCAAAAAGGCTTCGATGGCAGGCAGTTCACGATCATAGCCTTGGTAGCTGTGATCGCCATTTTCGCGAATCACGAGACGAGAGTCACTAAATTTCGACACCGCCTCGCGATAGTCGAGCGTTTCATCACCAGTTTGCACCATTACCATGAAATTTGCTGGATACTGCAAAGGGTTCCTCTCCAGTGATTGCAGCTCCTCGATGTAGCGGGGAGTCACTACATGCACATGATCGCTGTAGTAGTTATTGTGTTCGCCCAGATGGGACTCCCAGGATTGGAAAGGCCCTACGGCGGGGTTGATTAGTACCGCGGGCAGATTAAAAGACTCTGCCAGGTAGGTCGCATAATATCCGCCCAGACTGCTACCTATTAGTCCCAAGCTGTCTCGAGGCAGACTCTTTATTAGTTCACTGAGCTCATGGATGGTGGCAGCCGGCCCCTGCATCAGCGCAGGGACATGAATACGGTCTGCCATGCCCTTTTGGTCGCAATAGGCGATAGTTTGCTGGGCCTTTTTCGATTGCGGCGCGCTGAGGAAGCCATGCAGGTAAAGAATATGAAAATCAGAGGTCACGCTAAGCTATCATCAGGATGACTGGATGAAACCGCCGCAGTGGCGGTGCGCTATCCCTGAAGCCGTTATTCCAACACGCCGACGAGCAAGCAACTAGTAGCCGCCGCTGCTGAAGTCGGCCTCGAAATTCTCACCTTCAACCCGATGTACTTCGCTTTCAACAGTGCCATTGGCGTGCAGTTCAAAACTTCGGTAGCCCGGATTAACTTGGTCCAATGCAAAGTTCACCACGTTGGGCTTAAACTGAATACAGGTAGAAGGCGTGCAGAGGCAGCGAATATTTTCATGCACAAAATCCAGCTCCTGGTGGATATGCCCATAGACTACGCACTTGATCTTGGTGGCGGTCTTGGCCAGTTCCCAGAAACGAGCACGATTTTTCAGACCAATATCCTTCATCCAGCCAGAGTTGCCTTTAACAGGATTGTGGTGCATGCAGATCATGATGTGCTCAATGGAGTTGTTGAACTCCGATTCCTGCAGCTGTGAGTGCAGAAACTCCAGCTCTCCTGGCGCCAGGTTTCCGTGAACCTGACCATCGGTACTGGTATCCAGCATCAGAATCAACCAGTTATTTATTTGCACGCTTTTTTCGTTCACATCTGGCGTAGCCGCGGCATTTTTCATCACTTCCGCTTTGTCGTGATTGCCAGGGATCCAGCGATAAGCGGCACCAAGCGTACCTACCCTGTCTGCAAAATGCCCGTAAGCCGATTCCGAGGCATCCTGTGCAATATCTCCGGTGGCCAGAATTAGATCAATTCTATCTTCTTTTCCGCGCACGAGTTCGACCACATGCTCAAAACTATCGTGAGTATTCATTTTGAGCAGGGTGCCAGTCGCTTTACCGTACAAATGTGTATCGGTAATCTGAACCAGATGAATTGGGCTGTTAGCGGTCTGCGGCATCATAGCTACCGGACAGATTGTTAATAATTAAATGTTAGTTCTGGCGCCTTTATACTTCTTCCTACGTTAAGACAGTGCGCAAGCCACTCCCCCAAAAATTCGTTAACCTGCATCTTTTCATCAGCGTGGTACATTTTTGGATTAGGCCTGGAGTAGCGAGGCTTAAGATTGCGATGGCCCTGATAGGAGACCACTTCAGCGGTGTTGGCATCATGATAGACCCTCACCAGCATAGATGGGTTAGTCATCCATTGCTTCAATTCAGGTTTCTGAATGATCTCTAGCGTAGTCGTGTACTTAAACGCTTCCAGAATTTTTATCTCAACCGTAACCTTTGCATTTTCATCGACCTGATCAGCAATACAAAACTGGGTCGTGAGACCCTGCAATGCTTTTTCAGGTTCATCGGCTGTCAGCTCAAAAGGGCGATTCTCAACACTATCTATGTGTTTTGAGAAGGACCTGTCAAGATAAGCTCCAAGTTCTGGTACTAGCTTGAGCAAACGGATGTAGTTGGCATCGCAAACGGCCATTTGCTTGATCAGATCCACACTGTAGCTATTCTTAGACATACTTCTTAAGTTATTGCCAAGTTTCGATTAAATGCCAAGTCTATTGTTCTCTAGTCTAATCTCGATAAACCGAGGCAGCCAGAAAATAATGAGGCAATCACTGGGTGTTGGAGAACTCACGGTCAAGACCCACGTTATTCCGGATTAAAAACCATCTCAAATCCAATTGTAACGGTTTAGCCGGTTTTTGCGAGTTCTTGACGAGGGTTTTTGGGTAGACAATGGCTTAAGCTGATTGCTCTAGCGCCATTGATCAAGCAAGGCATCCTTGTTCAATGCCAGCCACTGCAGGGCGATTACCGACATTGCGTTATTAATAGCACCGATTCGAACTGCTTCCTGGGCCTCTGCTTCGGCAATGACAACGACTTCGATATCCTCATGCTCATGGTCCAGCCCGTGAATCCCACCAGCTTTACTGGAATCTACCCTGCTGCAATACAAGGTCACATATTCTGTCGAGGCGCCTGGGCTACTGAAATACTGACAGATTTTAACCAGGTTGCACGCCTCAAGGCCGGTTTCTTCATAAATTTCACGCGCTGCAACTTCTTCGAGGGACTCCGGCTTATCAACCAATCCCGCTACCAGTTCCAGCGGCCAGGGTGATTCTTGCTGTCCCAACATACCGACCCGAAACTGGCGCACCATGACCAAATTGTCCAGGTCAGGGTCGAACAGCATAACACCCACCGCCTGCTCCTTAACCAGTAGTTCGCGGTCGAACGGTTCGCTCCAACCCCCTTCAAACATTCGGTGCTTGAGCTGCAGCTTATCCAAGCGGAGGAAACCACGATAGGCGGTGTGCCGCTGCTCCACGGACACATCCGCTTGTTGAAAGGGTGGATCTAGTTTTTTCATCTAGAGCTTTTTCGCAGCCAGTTTATGCTCGAGTATTTCGATTTCAACACGAATTCGTTCGCAAACATTTTGAAAGCAGGCCTTGATCTCCGATTCCTTGCCGATCGCCGCAGCCGGGTATTCAAACGGCATATGCCGTTTCAAGTTGCCGGCTGGGAGGGGCCGGCAGCGCTCGTCTGCATGAGTAAAACCCGATGGTAGCGAATCCGCTTCTGCTAACATCGCGTGCGTTAGACGTGCGATGTCTGCGAGGTGATATCAATGCCATCCTCAGCCATTACAGCGACTGCTCGGGGATTCAGGCCATAGGCTTCCAGTCCAGCCGAAGCAACTTCAAACTGATCTCTAACTGGCAATTTGGAAGCGTTAGCACGAATCCAACCACTCCGCCATTTGCGAGTGGCACGAGTTATCGATACGCAAGAACAGCTCGCGCATTTTTAGTTGCGGCTTGTCACTTCAAGCAGGTGGTAGCCGAATTGTGTTTTGACTGGGCCTTGCAGTGTGTTGACGTCGGCACTGAATACGACCTCATCGAATTCTTTTACCATCATGCCTGGGCCAAATTGGCCAAGATCTCCACCCTGCGCCTTGGAAGGGCAGCTTGAAAACTCTCTTGCGATGTCGCCGAAATCTTCACCGTTTGCGATTCGATCCTTCAGCTGCAGGCATTGTTCTTCGGAATCTACCAGAATGTGACGGGCGGTTGCTGTAGTCATAATCTCTCCTTTTCTGCAATCAGGGCATTATGCCCCAATGGAAGAAAGAGGGCACACAATCCGTTATAATTTCGGCTCTCAGGCACCTTTCTAGCAGCAAGTTGCCTGTATCCGTGATGCCCTTTTCTATCAGATTTATCGACAAACACTATTTGTTCTAGCGACTGAGATCCCCAACTGAATTATCGAAGGTACCCCTATGTCTTTGCCTGAAGCAGCCCCGAGACGCCATGTCCATACTCGAGCAATCGACTACCGCGGCTATGAACGCGAAGATGGCATGTGGGACATTGAGGCTCACATGAAGGATACGAAGACATATGAGTTCAGCAATAAGTGGCGCGGGACTGTGCCAATCGGTGAGCCAATGCATGAAATGCTCCTGCGTGTCACTATCGATGACAGTTTTGTGATTCGGGATATTTACGCAGCAACTGAGCACAGTCCGTTTGAGATGTGTCCGAGCATTGCGCCAAACTATAAAAATTTGATTGGCATACAAATGGGTCCAGGGTGGCGTAAGGCGATACGCATGAAGGTCGGTGGTACCCAGGGCTGCACCCATCTGACGGAACTCCTGTTTCCCATGGCGACGGTAGCCATGCAAACGATCTGGCCGATCAAGAGCAAACGCCGACAGGAATCGGACGCTGAAGAAGGTGAAAAAACAAGCGGCAACAAGCGCCCGGTGGTGCTGGATACCTGCCACGCCTGGGCAACTGATTCCCAGGTGGTGAGGGATAATGCTCCCAAATACTATACCGGAAAAGACCCCATATCAGACGAAACGGGCAGCTGAGCTACTTATAAAACAGGGGAATGACGACCGTGACAGTAACACCCTCTCGATCTTGCCTGTTCTCCGCTCGAATCTGTCCACCATGAAAGTCTGAAATCAAACGCGCGATATGTAAGCCCATCCCCAAATGCGGCTGGCGCTGTTTTTCCTGCGGGCGCACTGAAATCATGGAGTCGAACAGCCTGTCTTTCATTTCCTCCGGAAGGAAAGGCCCGGCATTGAATACCTTGATCACGGCGTGATCACGCAAGGCGCGGCAGAATACTGTAATGGGTTGGTCGGGATAGGAAAACTCGACTGCATTTGCCACCAGCTTATCAAGCAACTGGGCGATATACTCAGGCACGCCATCCACGTGAATCGTGTTGTTCGGTGTATCCAGCTCGAAGTTGGGCTCCGGATAGGCAAGCTTGTAACCCTCAACACAGCCAGTGATGACTTCCACCAGATCGATTTTCTCTTTCTCAGAAGTCTGCAACATTTGTTCGAGTCGAGTAGCTTCGCTCATGTTGGTGAGAATGAGATTTAGCCGGTTAATGCCTTCTTCTGCCCGCTCAATATAGACAGCCGATTCCTCGTTGTTCTCTGTCAGCCCCAGGTTTTCAATAGAGGATCTAACCACTGTCACTGGTGTGCGTAGCTCGTGTGAAAGTCGCGAAGACATGTTTTCGAGGTAATTCGTATACTGTGTAAGGCGCTCCACGATATTGGAAAAGCTGCGCGTTAGATCCCCAATCTCATCAGAATTTCCGGACGGCACAATGGTGTTTTGTACGCGCCCAGTATCATCGATAATCGATTCAGCCTGATTGCGTAAACCTCGTATTCGAGATGAAATGCGTGAAGCGAAAAAGAACAGGCCCAGCACCACAATTAGCATCACTGCGATTATGGTATTGAACAGCTGTTCCATGGCTTCATTTCTGAATGTGCGCAATCCGTTCATATTCTGATCAACCAACACAGCTCCCATTACCTCGTTATTCGCGAGTATGGGGTGAGCGGCTTCAAGCAGGCGGGTTTCAGTGTCCGCCAGAGTTCGGAACTGGGTAAGCGGCGTGCCATTTAACGCAGAGTTAATGTGCGCGCCTCCGCGCGTAACTTCAGAATAAAGATCATCAATAAAATCATTGCTGGGTTTGGTTAGAAGCTGGTAATACAAGGGGTCCAGAATCTTGTTCTGAACATACAGCCAGTATTTGTTGATCGGTGCCTCACTTTCAATAGGGGTCAGTTGTATTCCTGTAGCAGACTGAATATCTCCAGCGGTAAGCAACACACGGCCACTACGATCCACTACCTGTATTCGTGAATTATTATGCCCCATCCCAGCAACTATGCGGTCAATTTCAGGGGTAGGTAAACGGATTGAACCCAGGCGTTCCGCGTCATCCATTCGATAAGTGGCAACCACAGTATTGACGCTTCGTTTTACCGGGTCATCAATGTCGAATACAGCAAACCCAAGCCGATCTCCGAGCATTTCCATTGGAATACGAAGTTCAACAACATAGCCAAAGTTGGTGTCATACCATTGACCGATGATGCGTTCTTCGTAGGTCGGGTCGGTATAGTCTTCCTTGACTCGAAAAGGATAGATTGGTTCAGCTTGATAAGGCGCAATCACATAACGAGTAACATCATTACCTTCCTTGGACAGCATTGAGATCTGGAGAAAGTCGCTGCGATAGACGGTCAGTGCATCCTGATCTCGATAGACAACCTTGTCGTCCGTCACTTTAAAGTAGGCATACAGGAAACCATTGTATTCGCCCAACATGCTTTCAAACTGCAGCGAATCATCATCCACATACATACGCGCTGGATTCAACGTGGTACTCAGAAAATCCCGATTGTCGTACTGCACTTCATACTGCTGGTATTCGCCCCAATCACCGAGTGAGCTATCAACCAGAGACAAGGGTGAATACACTGGGAAAACATAGAGGTCTTCGCTGCGCGTGGCTGGGCTATAGCTACCCTCAAACAACTCCGGCCGCTCATTGAGAGCAGTAGCCAGCGCCTGCGCTGTCCCCAGGACAGTTTGCTCCTGACCGCGAGCCAGATAGTCCTCCATCTCCAGGATGTACTGGTAGCCTAGCCATGGAATTACCAGCAGAAAGCTGGAAAGAAAAACCAGCTTGAAGCGAATGCCAAATGGATTTTTTAGAGCGAGGACCATAACAAGCTTGTGCTGAAGAAGTTGCGTTTCTTTTAGTTGAACTAGTTACTGTCAATTGACTTAGTACGTTGGTAAGTAACTAAGCACATTTTTCGGATTCAGCCGGTTCGATATTCCAGCGATAGCCCATGCCATAGACTGTTTCAATGCAGTCAAATTCGTCGTCCATTTGAACGAATTTCTTTCTGATGCGTTTGATGTGTGAAGTGATCGTACTGCCATCTACAAAAATTTTTGATTCCTGCATCAACACCTGTCGACTCTTCACGTGGCCTGGAAATTTAGCCAGTGCGTGCACCATCCAGAATTCGGTCACAGTAAGGGGCACCGGTTGTTCATCCCACTGCACGGTGAGGCGACCGATATCCAGGGCCAGCTTGCCGCGCTGCAGCAGATTCTCTGGCGATGGCGGTTGATCAATTACATCGAGACGGCGAAACAGGGCTGCAATGCGGGCCGTGAGATGGGGCAGGCTGATGTCCTTGGTCAGATAATCGTCAGCGCCCATGCGTAAACCCGATACGGTATCAAAGTCGTTGTCGCGCGCAGTCAGAAAAATAATCGGAAGCGTATCCGACAGAGAGCGCAGCGCCTGACAAAGGGTGAAACCTCCGTCAATTTCGTTTTCCAGGCCTATATCGATAATGGCCAGATTGGGCAGACGAATATCGAATGCTGCCATGGCATTTTTGCGATTGGCGTAAGTCTGCACCTCATAACCCTGTTTGCGGAGGACATCGGCATAGTTTTCCCGGATGGCGGCTTCATCCTCGACGATAGCAATTCTTCTGCTCATTTCTGCTCTGCTTTTAGGTCTGTTTCTGAATTTTTACTGTCAGTGTTGGCCGGAATCTTCTTATTGAGAATCAATAATTTAGAAGCCGACTATACGCTATATGACTGCGGAATCGGAGATCTGGTTCTAGCCCAGCGCGCATTGCCATTATTCTGCCATATTTAATCACCACATGGCCCCAATACCTCCCCGTGGCCGCAAGAAAGCTTGTGTTAAATATGCTCACCCAAGTAATTCGAGCGCAACTGCAGCGACTTATTAGACTCCGGGATTAGAGATTTTATTCCCAGTAATTGTTTTCCCAGGCCAAGAATTAACCACTTTCCTCTCAATTTGAAATTCACTTAACAGGACATCTCCGTATGAAAAAACCAATTGGACTACTTTTCGCAAGCTTCGCCCTCGCCAGCAGCCTTTCCGCCAACGCCCTAGCAGACGAGCGGTATCGCTCTGACAACACGCCGCAAACCGAAGAGGCCGTGGGCCTGATGAGTGGTGCGGTAATTGGCGCCGCAGCTGGTGGCCCCCCTGGCGCGATCATTGGCGCGGCCCTCGGAATCTTTATGGGAGACGGTTGGGTCACCAGACGCGACTATCGCGACATGGAGGCTGAGTGGGTCACCTCAAAGGTCGAAGCCCAGGAGGCTCGCCAGCAGCTGGCCAGACTTGAACGAGAAAAACAGCATGTCCTCGATGAACTCGATCGGCTCAAATCCGCACCTGCCCAAGTCCTGCCGGCTTTTCTGAACACAGCCCCAGATTCCAGTCTGTTCGATAACACCGCAATTTCTATTCACTTTCGCACTGGCTCCAGCACACTTGAGGGCCACTACCAGGACCAGCTCAGTAACTTGATCGAACTGGCGCAGCAGCTGCCAACCGGTGCCATTGAAATCACCGGATACGCGGATCGTAACGGAGATACCGACGCCAATCTCAGGCTATCGCAATCACGCACTGCGAGCGTTAAAAGCTTCATTGAGCGGCTCGGCGTAGATGGCGCAACCATCACAACGTTAGCTCTCGGCGAGACTCGACCACTGCATGCGACCCAGAGTGTGGAAACTGATTTTTTTGATCGACGCGTGATTGTTCGCCTGACAGATACCAGTCAGCAAATGCTCACAGATTCCAGAGAAGACTAACTAGCCCCGCTTGTTAGAGTCACAGAGTGGAGACTGAAATAATGATGAAAGACGTGAGACTTGTAATTGGCAATAAGAACTACTCATCCTGGTCACTTTGCCCCTGGTTATTGCTTAAGATGTTTGATGTGGAGTTTGAAGAAATTCAGATTTCACTCTATCAGGACAACACCGCAGAGAAACTTGGGCCTTATTCGCCTTCTTTAAAAGTACCAGTTCTCTTACATAAAGAAGTTACGGTTTGGGACTCTTTAGCTATTTGTGAGTACATCTCGGACGAGTTTCTAGGTGGTTCCGGGTGGCCCGCAAACCCCAAGCGCAAAGCTAGCGCGCGGTCTGTTAGCGCCGAAATGCACGCCGAATTTCCGCAGCTAAAGCAAGAATGGCCAATGAACTGCAAGGCTTCCTATAACCTGTCCCCTTCTGATGCGTTGAAAGACGAGATTGCTCGCATGGACGCTATATGGAGCTGCACCCGAAGGCGCTTTGGTGAAAACGGAAATTACCTGTTTGGTAGGTTTTCGATCGCCGACTGTATGTTTGCTTCAGTAGCTATTTGTTTCGAAGCCTATGGTGCCGAGCTAAGCGCAGATGCGGATAGCTATATGCAGACTCTGCTGGATAATCCCTTTGTTCAGAAATGGAAAACCCTGGGTCGACGCGAGAAGGAAAACCTGGCGATTGCCTATGCCGACTCCGCCTGATAGTTCATACCCTGATTAACAACCTTGGCTCACAACCTAAGTTCGCAACCTAAGCTCAAAACCTAAGCTACTTTCCTATCTAAGGGGCTCATCTGAGCCCCTTTTTTTTACGGTGGATACAGCGCCCTCCGTCAGGGGGTATAAAGCAAAAGTGATGTCGCGACGATAAACTGACATAGCTGCTACTTTAGTTGACTGCCCATGACTGCCCTCGAAGTCCTTCGCTTCTGGTTTGAAGAAATCGAGCCCAAGCAACGCTTTAAAAAGGATTCCAAGTTTGACGCCTTGATCCGCGATCGCTTCGGGTCTACCCACGAACTTGCCAAGCAAGGTTTGTTATATACCTGGCGCGAAGAGCCCCTGGGTGCGCTGGCTGAGGTGATTGTTCTGGACCAGTTCTCAAGAAATATGTTCAGAGATAGTGCAGAAGCATTCGCCTATGACTCACTGGCACTGATATTGGCGCAAGAAGCGATTCGGAGAAAACTGGATAAGGAATTGGAGATCGGCCACAAGGCCTTCCTGTACATGCCGTTCATGCACAGCGAATCTCGCGAGATTCACGAGATTGCACTTTATTTATTTGATCAGCCTGGCCTGGAAGATAATTTCAATTTTGAGCTGAAGCACAAAGAGATTATCGATCGCTTTGGGCGATATCCCCATCGCAATGCATTACTGGGTCGAGAATCTACGGCGGAAGAAATCGAATTCCTTGCGCAACCCGGCTCCGGCTTCTAGCTTGCCCTGGTTTGGCTTATGCGGCCCGTTCTAGCGCTTGGGTAACACTGATCGGAGCTTGTCCGCCATTTCCAGCAAGGCTGCTTCGGTAGTTTCCCAATCCATACAGGCATCTGTCACAGACACACCGTACTTTAACTGGCCTAGATCATCCGGGATAGATTGGCTGCCGTGATTTATATTACCTTCCAGCATGACCCCGATAATCGACTTGTTGCCTTCAAGTATCTGATGGGTGATGTCCTTTAATACCAGAGGCTGCACATCCGGATCCTTGTTCGAATTGGCGTGGCTGCAGTCAACCATGATGTTTTTGTTGACGCCGCCGGCTTCAAGCGCTTTTTCACATTGAGCAATATTCACCGAGTCGTAATTCGGGCCCTTGCTGCCGCCACGCAGTACCACGTGCGCATAGGGGTTACCCTTGGTGGTAACCACTGACACCTGCCCTTCACCATTGATGCCGAGAAATCGGTGGGGGCTGGAAACCGACTGCATGGCATTGATGGCTACCATCAAACCACCGTCAGTACCATTCTTAAAGCCCACTGGCGAAGATAGCCCTGAGGACATTTCCCTATGGGTCTGTGATTCGGTAGTGCGGGCCCCGATTGCAGACCATGCAATAAGGTCCTGCAGGTATTGTGGAGATATCGGATCTAGTGCCTCGGTGGAGGCGGGTAGTCCTTTCTCGGAGATATCCAGCAGCAGTTTGCGCCCTATACGCAATCCTTCCTCGATCTTGAACGAGTCATCCAAATGCGGGTCATTGATAAGGCCCTTCCAACCGATAGAGGTTCGCGGCTTCTCAAAATAGACGCGCATGACAATATAAAGCGTGTCCGCAATCTTTGGCGCTAACGCCATGAGTCGCTCTGCATAGTCGAGGGCGGCCTCAGGGTCATGGATAGAACAAGGACCCACCACGACAAAAAGGCGCGGGTCTTTTCGGTCCAGGATGTCGAAGATTGTTTGTCGCGCCTGCTGCACCGTTTCCTGTGCTGCTCCTGCGAGAGGAAGCTCAGCCTTGAGTTGCTGTGGAGTGATGAGCGCGTCATTGGATTTGACGTTTAAATTATCGGTCATTACGGACATTGCTGGTCTCGGTACTTTAATTTTGTATCGCTGGATTAGCATATTGCTGGTTTGGGATGCTGCTGCAATATTTGCTACAAATCCCCATTTCTGGCGACAGGGCATGCAAGCTTTAAGACAGTTGCCAACCTAACCCCAAAAAAGGGCGAAAATGATAGCAGAATGTGAATTGCAAAGACATTTCGAGGATAATAACCGCCTTGCGATATGAAACGAGCTAAACATAGCTTGAAAGGAAGCCCGATGAAGATTAGCCAGGGGTTTGATGGGGGCAACATCGAAGTGCTTTCCTGCGAGTCTGTCGATGATATTCGCCTAAAGATTCGCGCCGACAAACATTCAGCGTTCTATCAGTGGTTTTATTTTCGTCTCAGCGATGCCAGACAGCAGAGCTGCGTAATGCGAATTATTAACGCTGACGGGGCAGCCTATCCCAATGGCTTCAGAGACTACCGGGTTTGTTATTCCTATGACCGTAAACACTGGTACCGACACGACACCAACCTGGATGACGGCTGCCTTACTATAGAATTTTGCCCAGAACAGGACTCGGTGTACTTCGCCTATTTCGCGCCTTATGCCATGGAAAGACATCATCAACTCGTCGCCAAGGCGCAATCTGCCGAGCACTGTAGCAATCGACTCCTCGGCCAGACGCTGGATGGGCAGGACCTGGACCTCTTGCGCTTTAGCCTTGATGTAGGCAAAACCCGGAAAACTGAACGAAGACAATGCTGGATTATCGCGCGCCAACACCCAGGGGAAACCATGGCGGAATGGTGGATGGAAGGCTGCATCGATATGCTGTTGGATATCGACGACCCGCTGACCCAGCAATTGCTGGAGCGCTGTGATATCAACCTGATTCCTAATATGAACCCGGATGGAAGTCGCCGCGGACACTTGCGCACTAACGCCGCTGGGCGCAATCTGAATCGGGAATGGATAGAGCCAGCCATGGATTCAGCGCCTGAAGTCCATCTGGCGAAGCAGGCAATGGCAGAGACGGGGGTAGATTTTTTCCTCGATGTGCATGGCGACGAGGCTCTGCCCTACTGTTTTATCGCAGGCACTGAGGGTTTAGCGAACTGGGAGTCTACACGCCAGGCCAAGCTGGATTTTTATCGCAACCGGCTTGCGCACCTCAACCCGGACTTTCAAACCGAACATGGATATCCAGCCAAGCGCCCCGGGGAAGCAAACCTGAGTATGAGCACGGCCCAGACTGCCAGTCTCTATGACTGCCTGGCGATGACCCTGGAGATGCCGTTCAAAGATACCACTGCAACCCCCGATTCAGCGTTCGGATGGTCACCACAGCGCTCTGGCAAACTTGCCGAGTCCTGTCTGCAGGCGATGCTAGACTATATAAAGTCGGATCACATGCTCTAGGCACTAATTTTTAGGCCGTAGGTTCCAAGTATTAGTTTTCAGGCTTTGAATTCCAGCTGCTAAACCTTACGATAGAGTTTTCGCCCCTGCTTTTCATATTGTTCGGCCATGGCCGCCATGCCTTCATCTATCGCCTTGTCGACGTTACCCTCAGTGTTGGCAGAGGCGTACTCACGTACTTCCTGCGAGATTTTCATCGAGCAAAATTTGGGGCCGCACATGGAACAAAAGTGGGCGACCTTGCCCGACTGCTTTGGCAAAGTCTCATCGTGATAAGCACGCGCGGTCGTGGGATCAAGACCAAGGTTGAACTGGTCTTCCCAACGAAACTCGAAGCGCGCTTTAGACAGAGCATTGTCTCGTAACTGGGCGCCGGGATGACCCTTTGCAAGATCTGCCGCGTGGGCCGCAATCTTATAAGCCATCAGCCCTTCTTTGACATCTTGCTTGTTGGGCAATCCAAGGTGTTCTTTTGGTGTGACATAGCACAGCATGGCGCATCCGAACCATCCAATCATGGCGGCGCCGATGCCAGAAGTGATGTGGTCATATCCGGGCGCGATATCAGTTGTGAGCGGGCCCAATGTATAGAAAGGTGCCTCATCGCACACTTCTAACTGTTTCTCCATGTTTTCCTTAATCATGTGCATAGGCACATGGCCTGGACCTTCAATCATGGTTTGCACATCATGACGCCAGGCGATCTTGGTGAGTTCACCCAGGGTTTCCAATTCACCAAACTGCGCTGCATCGTTGGCATCAGCCACCGACCCGGGCCGCAGTCCATCACCCAGTGAAAAGGAGACGTCATAAGCCTTCATGATCTCGCAGATGTCTTCAAAATGGGTATAAAGGAAATTTTCCTTGTGATGAGACAGGCACCACTTGGCCATGATGGATCCACCGCGCGACACAATGCCGGTTACGCGCTTGGCGGTGAGCGGCACATAGCGCAACAGCACGCCAGCATGAATTGTAAAGTAGTCCACACCCTGCTCGGCCTGCTCAATCAAGGTATCGCGATAAATTTCCCAGCTAAGATCCTCGGCAACGCCATCTACCTTCTCCAGCGCCTGATAAATTGGCACAGTTCCGATCGGCACCATGGAGTTACGAATAATCCACTCCCTGGTTTCATGGATATTCTTGCCGGTAGACAGATCCATCACCGTGTCCGCGCCCCAGAGTGCTGACCATGTCAGCTTCTCTACCTCTTCTTCAATCGAAGAAGTCACGGCAGAATTTCCAATATTGGCATTCACCTTTACCAGGAAGTTACGCCCGATGATCATGGGCTCAATTTCGGGATGGTTGATATTGGCAGGGATGATTGCTCGCCCGCGCGCTACTTCGTCGCGCACAAACTCAGGGGTAATCTCATTAGGAATCTGGGCAGCAAACGATTCGCCGCTATGCTGATGGAGAGGCTGCTCCTGCTCACGCAGTTGGGCCCGGACAATGTTCTCGCGAATGGCAATATATTCCATCTCAGGCGTGATGATGCCCTGGCGAGCGTAGTGCAACTGCGTCACATTAGCGCCCGATCTTGCCCTGCGAGGCGCATGAATATGTTCAAAGCGCAGGTGCGCTGTATTCAGATCCTGCTGCCTGGCCTGGCCAAATGTGGAGCTGGCGCCTGCCAGCTGTTCGGTATCATTTCTTTCCTCGATCCAGGGCTGGCGAATTGGCGGCAGGCCCTTGCGCAGGTCAATCACCGACTCCGTATCTGAATAGATACCAGACGTATCATAAACTCGAATCGGTGGATTCTCTTCGAGGCCTGTTTCAGTCTCAGTGGCAGTCAGGCTGATTTCTCGCATCGGGACCTTAAGATCGGATCTACTGCCCTGTACGTATATCTTACGAGAATTTGGGTAGTGCTGCTGTCCGCTGGTATCCAGCTTGCTGATTTTTTCCAGTAGGTGTTCAGATTCTGCGTTCATTCGAGGGTCCTGTGGTGCCAGCGAAAGCGAGACTGACGGTTACTGTTTTCGGCTTCCTGGCGTGTGGTTTAGGATGTAAAGCATTCGGTCTATCAGCGAATCAGAGCAGACTCGCTGGCGGTATCTAGGCTGTGATCATTATGCCCCAAAACACTCGCAAAGTAATACGCTGGCCATAAGCCGCCAAGACCAATGTGACCGGCTGAGCTCTCCAGCGTCTAATAGTGAATGAAGAACAGCCTGTCGCATCGCTGGGGTTAAAATTGTCACTTTTGGTTACACTGTGTAGAATGCGCGCTTGCTCATCTCCACCACCTGAAATCCAATAATTTCGGTTTTACCCGCATTGACGCCAGTCACGGGATTCACACGCATCAAGGTCAGTAATTATGAGACGACTATCGAAGTACTTAGGACTTTTACTCCTGGGCAGCCTCTTCTGTTCAGCCAGTTACGGGCAGGATCTCTACACGATCCTCGAACTCGCCCTCGAAAATGACCCTACCCTGAGGCAGGCCGAAGCAGTCTATCGCGCTAATCGAGAGAACCTGAACCAGAGCCGCTCGGCCTTGCTTCCCAGTTTGGGCGTTGGCGGCAGTACCTCACGGGTGACCTCTGGTCCTGCAGATGATGTTTTCAGGGACATAACGAATCCGGTAACCGGTGAGACAGTAAGCACCCTGGTCCAGCCTGCACATAGCTACGCTAATGGTTTGAATAACCACGGCTGGGGTCTAAACCTGAACCAGAGTGTGATCAACCTATCCAACTGGTATACCTTCCAAAGCGCCAGGGCCAGTGACCGCGCGGCCGCAGTAAACCTCGCGGCCCAGGAACAGGACCTGATCATGCGCGTCGCCATGGCTTATTTCGATGTGCTGCGCGCCCAGGAACTGCTGGAAACCAATCTTCAGGAAGAAGAAGCGGCGCTGCGCTCGCTTGAGCAGACCAGACAGCGAGAAGAAGTAGGTCTGGTCGCGATTACTGACGTGTTCGACAGCCAGGCTGCCTATGACCTGGCCCGCAACACTACAATACTTCAGCGTGACCTGCTGCGTTCCCGCTTTGAAGCGCTGGAAGCAATCACCGGTCAGCCCCATGGTGATATCGATGAGCTCCGAGCCGATTTCCCAATCCTGGAGGTCGATGGCTCACTGATCGCCTGGGAAGATCAAGCTGAAGACAATAGCCTTGCCATCGCGGCAGCCAGGTACAACCTTGATGCCTCGCGCAAAACGCTGCGGGCGCGCAAGTCAGATCATCTGCCAACCGTGGATATCGCCGGACAGTATGGCCACAACGTGACGGCCCCTATCGTGAGTCAGGGTATTGTGATTGGCGGCGGTGCATTCGATCGCACCTCCCTGGCACTGAGTGTCAGTATTCCTCTTTACAGCGGCGGCGCCGTCAGTGCACGTCGACGTCAGGCTGAGCAGAATGTGGTTGCTGCACAGGAATCGCTGGAACTGACCAAACGCCAGCTGACTCAGAGTATTCGAAATGCCTACCGCCGGGTAAACACCGACGTCCTGGTTATTGACCAGCGCCAGCAATCAATCAACTCGGCTCAGCTTGCGCTTGATGCGACGGAGCTTGGTGCCGAGGTTGGTACACGTAACATCGTAGAAGTGCTGAGGGCCCGTGAAAATCTCTTCCGCGCTCTGCGCCAGTACGCTGACGCCCGCTTTGACTATGTCCTCGATACACTGGTACTCAAGCAGGTCGCTGGCATCCTTACACCTGAAGACATCATTCAACTGAATGAATGGCTGCAGGGAGAAGGATAAACTGCGATCACTCTGCAATAAAAAAGGGCCGCTATGCGGCCCTTTTTTATTCATACTGATTTAGCTCACGGCGCGTTTTCAGCGCGCCGCTCCTGGCAGCTCACAACTTCCGCCAGACTGAGACCTGGGCAACGATGTATTCATACTTACGCCGATGCTCCCGAATCATAAAAGGCAGATCTTCTTCGTGCAGGCGTTCGAATCCCGGCAAGCATTCCCCCAGCGCCGCAAGCGTTGCTTCACTGTCGGCTCCATCAAGAAAGCTATCGGGATTAGTGTACTGCGCCATCCAGGTATTGGGGGAAGAAATGACCAATATGCCACCTTGCTGCAGGTAACGGTTTGATTCCGTGAATTGCTTCAGGCAATGCTCTGGCTCTGACAAGCGACACATGAGATTGCTGAGCAGAATCGCATCATAGGGCTCATTATTCTGAAGTAGCGGCACAGCATCGAGATTGGCAGCGTCTCCCTGTACAAAGCCAAGCTGCTTGCAGTCTATTGCCGGGTCCACTTCTGCTGTTAACTCCGTGTTGTGACGGCCTGTTTCCCAGCGCTGATAGCTTAGCGACTTTTCAGTTCGCAGGTGCTCAGCCGCATCAATGAAAGCGTCACTGTAATCCAGACCCATCACCGAGCCGAATTCCCTGGCCAGCTCAAAAGTAGAGCGGCCCACTGCACAACCAAGATCAAGCGCACTGTTTTTGCCAGTGCTGAATTGGTTCATCAATTCCACTGTGCGGGTAATCAGGCTCGTTACCCTGGGTACTTCAATTCGTGACGCCAGAGTTTGGTCGAACTGATCAGACTCTTTACCCCAGTGGAACAGCAAATACTGGTTAACTACTTCATCGGTATCGTACTTGTCGCCTTTCTTTTCCGCTGCATCAGAATCCAGTACAAGCCGGAAACCTGCGTGCTGAAAGAAGTGAGGTCGAAAATGAAAACGCGACCAGATACTCGCTTCATCGCCCGTGCTAATGAAGGAGCCCCCAAGAATCATCTGATGCTCACCATCGAAACAAGGCGCACTGAAATCGGTGTAATACGGATGGATCTTGAAATCAGGAAAGGGATGGAATGGATCCTCACACCACTGCCAGACGTTGCCAAAGCTGTCATGGAATCCCAAGGCATTGGACGTGAGTGCATTCACGGCACCCTCACTGCCAAAGCGAAGATTGTGATTAGCTGGTCTATCGGCACTGCTGTGCATCACGCTATCCAATTCTAGCTGTTCCTGAGAACCAGGCTCCCAGTCGATTGCCGCACTCAACGCCGGGTCGCGTATTGCAAGGTGCTCACTTTCCGCTAACAGTCGATAAGGCACGCTGCTATCTTCCTGTTCACTAAGCCAGGCACAATAGGCTTTTGCCTCGTAGAAATTTACAACCGCAGGCCAGCTCCACTGCATGGGGATTTCACTGAACGTGGTGCGCAGCTTGTAGCGATGAGAGCCAGCGGGGCCATCCTGAACCCAGAACGTGGGCCACTTCACATTGCGAAACTGTCTCCAGCCCCAGCCAGAATCCGACCAATAACGGCGCTGTTCATAGCCACCGGCCTGAACGAACTGAAAAAATTCGCCGTTGCTAATCAGGTATTTACTGGCCTTGAAGCCGCTGACCTCACGCTGATCCTTGCCGTACTCGTTATCCCAACCGAAAGTCGGCCAGGCATTGGGTTTGCCCAGGGCAACGCGCGTTGAATCAACTTCCAACATTTCATTGCTGGGGTAGTGCTCGCCCTGTTTCGGATCGTAATTCTGCCCGGTGGGTGCAGTAAGCCAGTCCGGCCAGCTGTCTGGCTGTGTAACGTATTCCAGCGGCAGCTCCCGAATCAGGACTGAGGAGGTCTCCAGATGAATGCGCTCGTGTTCGAAACACATGGCCAGGGACCAGGCGGGTGATGCCATGGTGATAGGTTTATCCAGTGCTGGATGGGTCTGGATGACTTCTTTAACCAGCCCATAAACCTGCGCGCGATATTCGCGCACAGCGTCCAACTCTGGCCATATATCCTGCTCGCCGTCATGGAGATCGTCCCAGTTCATTTCATCGACACCGGTCTCAAACAACAGCTCGAATTCCTGGTTAACCGGTTTGTCTATGAGCCCACTAACCAGCATCTTGTTGACGTAGAAGCACACTGGATGGGCATAGTAAAAAATCAGGGGATGGCGGGTTTTATGATAAGGGCGCGCGTAGTAGGCCTCATCACTGGCCAGACTCGAGAACAGTTGCTCAGTCAGTGTCCAGGTGTTTTCAAAGTATGCCAGCACCGCCGCGCGGCCGGCGTTCAAATTTAGCAGCGGCAAGGACCCTGCTGTCGAATTAGACGGAGTGGCCTTTTCGCCGACCTGCGCAGCATCATGCAGGTCCTGTTCAATTAACATCGTACACCTATAGTTTTCATTAAAAGTTGTTTGGTTTGTTCGCTACGAACAGGACTTTTGCTGCAAGAAACTACAACACGCTTAGTGAATGCTGCTGAGTAGCAATATTCAGGTAGAATAGGATCTCAGCTCAGTCCTTATATTCTCAGCTCACCAGAAAACATTCACCTTAGGGGAATCAATTTGCAAAGTAAATTGCCAGATGTTGGGACCACTATTTTTACAGTCATGTCAAAAATGGCCCAGGACTATGGGGCTATCAATCTATCCCAGGGCTTCCCGGATTTCGACTGTCCAGATCGTTTGAAAGAGCTCGTCGCCTTCTACATCAATGACAAGAAGAATCAGTATCCCCCCATGGCTGGTATTCCCTTACTACGTCAGGAGATCAGCAACAAGATCAATTCGCTGTACGGCTTTGATGCCAACCCCGAAACCGAAGTCACAGTGACCTCGGGGGCGACCGAAGCACTATTCGACGCGGTACAGGCCACGGTGCATCAGGGCGATGAGGTCATTATTTTCGATCCTGCCTATGATTCATACGAACCTGCAATACTCATGGCTGGTGGCATTCCTGTGCGTCTCCCGCTCAGGCTCTCTGACTACGGCATCGATTGGAATCGCGCGGCTGACGCGATCACCTCCAGAACCCGGCTCATCATCATCAACACGCCCCATAATCCCTGCGGCGTGACACTCAACAGAAGTGACCTTGATGCCCTGGCAGAGCTTGTGGCCGAGACTGATATCCTGATCCTCTCCGACGAAGTGTATGAGCACATGGTATTTGATGGTGAGAAGCACGTCAGCGTTCTGAGCCACCCTTCGCTCAAGGAGAGAAGCTTTGCTGTATTCTCTTTCGGGAAAACCTATCACGCCACCGGCTGGAAGTTGGCGTACTGTGTGGCGAGACCGGAGCTAATGGTGGAGTTCAGGAAGATTCACCAGTTTGTCACCTTCACCACCACCAGCTTTCTGCAATATGCAATTGCTGATTTCATGGCGGAGTGTCCGCAACATGCCACCGAGCTCTCTGATTTTTATCAGACCAAGAGGGATTATTTCTGCCGTCTGATTCAGGACTCCCGCTTCAGGTTTACCCCATCAAAGGGTACCTATTTCCAATTGGTAGACTATAGTGAGATTAGCGATCAGCCCGACATGGACTTCGTAGCAGAACTAACCAGGGACAAAGGGGTGGCAGCTATTCCCCTTGCTCCTTTCTATAGGCAGGCACCGGATTCCCGGATTATCCGCCTCTGTTTTTGCAAAGATGACAGCACGCTGGAACGCGCGGCTGAAATTCTCTGCGCCCTGTAAACCCCATGTCGGATATCGAACTACAAGATCTCGCCAGCGCCATAAAGGACTGGGGTGCTGAACTGGGTTTTCAGCAAGTGGCGATTACCGATATCGATTTGTCTCACTACCGGTCAAGTTACCAACGGTGGATAGAGGAAGGCTGCCATGGCGAAATGCAGTACATGGCGGAAAATCAGGACAAAAGATTTTTCCCGGAAAAGCTCGTCGAGGGCACAGCCCGAGTTATTTCAGTGCGCATGGACTATGCGAAAGACAAGAGCAACTCCCTTGCGCCAATGGAAGATCGCGATACCGCGTATATTGCACGCTATGCAAGGGGTCGGGACTACCACAAACTGATGCGAAAGCGTCTGCAGCGACTGGCCGAAAAAATACAATCGGAAATCGGTGAGTTTGGTTACCGGGCTTTCGTTGACAGCGCACCGGTGTTAGAGAGAGCGTTTGCGGAAAAGTCAGGCCTGGGCTGGATTGGCAAGAATACCATGCTGATAAACAAACAGGCCGGCTCCTGGTTTTTTCTTGGTGAGCTATTTACTGACCTGGCCTTACCCATAGATGAGCCGGCATCCGATCATTGCGGCAGCTGTAGAGCCTGCCTGGATGTTTGTCCAACCAACGCATTTCTTGGACCAAACAAGATGGATGCGACGCGCTGTATTTCTTATCTTACTATCGAGTTGCGCAATAGCATCCCACTTGAGTTTCGCAAGGCCATGGGCAACCGTGTGTTCGGCTGCGATGACTGTCAGTTAGTGTGCCCTTGGAACAAGTTCACCCAACCCAGTGATGAATCCGACTTCTCACCGCGTCACGGCCTGGATGATGCCGCCCTCGTGGATCTGTTCAAATGGACAGAGCAGGAATTCCTGGAACGCACAGCCGGGTCCCCCATACGCCGAATTGGCTATGCCTGCTGGCTGCGAAATCTGGCGGTAGGATTGGGGAACGCGGATTCGTCTGCGGCGCTTATCGCCGCGCTGGAAGCCAGGCAAAACACCGCCCCGCCGATGGTCAGGGAGCACATTGAGTGGGCGCTAGGACAGCATGGAAAATCTAGCGCGCAATAAAGTGCTCGCGGTAGTAAATCAACTCGTTGACCGAATCCTTGATATCTTCCATGGCCTGGTGGGTTCCCTGCTTGGTCAATCCGCTTTGTATTCCTGGCTTCCAGCGTTTAACCAGTTCCTTCAGAGTGCTGACATCGAGGTTACGGTAATGAAAGAAAGCCTCAAGCTCCGGCATGTAGTTAGCAAGAAAGCGTCGATCCTGACAGATGCTGTTACCGCACATGGGAGACGCATTCTTCTCTGAATACTGAGTCAGAAATTCAAGCGTTTGCCGCTGCACTTCAGCCTCATCAAACGTGCTCGCCTTTACGCGATCAATCAGCCCGGATGCACCGTGGTGTTTTTGGTTCCACTCATCCATGCCTTCCAGCATCGCATCGCTCTGCTTCACTGCCAACACCGGGCCTTCGGCCAGGATATTGAGATTTGAGTCAGTTATCAGTGTGGCGATTTCTATGATTCGATCCGTTTCGGGGACCAGGCCGGTCATCTCCAGATCCAGCCAGATCAGATTTTGGGATTTATCCATGTCTAATTCCTAAACAGTCTCTTGCTTATCTCAGTCTAGCAAACCCACGCAGCGACCACGAAACGATCGCTGCACTTACCTCCTGCTCACTCATTGTTAGACATTCGTCGTTTCACTCACCGCGCTTTTTACGCACAGATTGATCTAGCGTCTTCTTATAAAATTTGCCGAGATTCTTGGCGCTGGCCCTTTTCTGGGCAATGGTAGCAGCATTCATGGCCTGCTCTCGCATCAGTTTCTCGTAATTGAGCAAGCGCCTCTCGTCCAGCTCATCGGCGGCTATTGCAGCCTGAACCGCACAACCCGGTTCAGAATGATGCTGGCAATCATTGAAGCGACACTGAGTAGCCAGCTCTTCAATGTCGGCAAACGTCGTTGCCACACCGGCTTGCATGTCCACCAGCTGCAGTTCACGCATGCCCGGCGTATCCAGCAGCATGGCGCCACCAGCCATGGGGAAGAGGGAGCGCGCGGTCGTCGTGTGCCTGCCCTTGCTGTCATCGCTGCGGATCTCTGCAGTGGCCTGCCGCTGTTCTCCCAAGAGTGTGTTGGTGAGTGTTGATTTACCAGCACCTGAAGAACCCAGCATCACAACTGTCTGACCAGGCCGGCACCAGGGTATAAGAACTTGCTTCGTGGTTTCCTCAAGCGTATTGACCGCAACAACCGCCAGCAAGGCGGAGAAAGACTGCACCTGGGCCGCCAGTTCGTCGGCACTCTCAGCAAGGTCCTTCTTGCTTAACACAACCACTGGCTCGGCCCCGGCATCGTGAACCATGGCGAGGTATCTCTCGAGTCGATTGAGATTAAAGTCATCATTGAGTGAGCAGACGATGAAAGCAGTATCGACATTGGCCGCGATGAGTTGCTCATGCTTTTGATGCCCAGCAGCAATGCGGCGGAAGCAGGTACTGCGCTCAAGCAGGCGCTCGAAGCCCCCCGACTCGATCAGCAGCACCCAGTCCCCCACTACCATTTGCGGCATAGACGAAAGCAGTGCGAGCTGTTGCTTGCCGAATTCACCTGCTAGCTCCACTTCGTTGCGATATTGCTCCACCACACGCAGCGGCGTAACTACGCCAATTTCATCGAGAGTGAGTTGCTGTTGAAAAAATGGCTGCCAGCCGAGGCCGGTGAGAGTAACAGGGTTGGATGTTTGAGCTTTCATGATTGTCCCCTGCGTTAGCCAGGTGAAACTGCAGACGCAAATGGTTTAACAGGGGGCGGAAAGCCTCGGCAAAAACCGGGCGATATCAGCGTGACGAGGCAGCGGCGGAAACGCAGCTAGCAATGGTCGACCCGATCCGGGTTGATGGCAATCATGAACAATTCTCTTCAGTAGGAGAGCGAGAGATCATCATACCATTGCCCGGCGCAGTGGGTTAACTCTGCCTGTTGATTTTCAGCACAGGAATCGGCTATCGGTAGGCTGCCGTGGCAGAGTAGAATATCGAAGTAATCAGATCTTTTTGCTTATAGGCGAGTACTCACTATCACTGATCGATCCCATTTTGTAGACTCCAGCACTGCCGCCTGGGTGGTTTAGGAACTAACGTGTCGCGACTGTTTATATTTCTACAGTACTTGCTACCGCATCATGCCCTGTCGCGCTTGACGGGCAAATTAGCCGAGGGGCGCTTTGCCAAGAAATTACTGATCAGCTTGTTCATCAGCCGCTATCAGGTGGATTTGAGCGATGCTGAGAATGAAGACCCCGAGGCCTTCGAGAGTTTCAATGCTTTCTTCACCCGTGCATTGAAGCCAACCGCGCGGCCCATTAACGACTTGCCAGGCGCAATAGTCTGCCCTGCTGATGGCGCCATTAGCGAACTCGGCGCTATCAAGGAAGATCGAATTCTGCAGGCCAAGGGTCGAGACTATACGGTAGGTGAATTACTCAGCGACCCGGCGCTTGCTGACAGTTTTACAGGCGGATCCTTTGCCACCGTTTATTTGTCGCCGAGAGATTACCACCGTGTCCATATGCCCGCAGCGGGAAAACTGCTGCGTACTATTTATGTGCCTGGCAAGCTATTCTCAGTGAATCGCACCACCGCGGATTCAGTGCCAGATTTATTCGCACGTAATGAGCGCCTGGTCTGTCTATTTGAAACAGCAAATGGCCTGATGGTCCTGGTGCTGGTTGGAGCGATGATAGTTGCCGGCATTGAAACTGTGTGGTCTGGACAGATATGCCCGGGCCCCAACAAGGCGCGCAAACTTACCGACTTCAGTCGGCATTCGCCCCCGATTGAATTGGCCAAAGGTGCAGAGATGGGCAGATTTAAATTGGGATCAACTGCGATTGTGCTGTTTGAGCCAAACACCGTTATTCTCAACTCAGCACTGCAGGCCGATTCTCCTGTGCGCATGGGAGAACACCTCGCACAATCCACTCAGGTATTACTCAAGCAGAGACCGTCATGACACAAGATGAACTAAAGCAAGCCGTCGCCAAAGCGGCTTTTGACTATGTTGAAAGTAAACTGGAAGACAAAATGGTAATCGGCGTGGGAACTGGTTCCACCGCTGATTTTTTTATTGAAGAGTTGGCAAGCATTGGGCACGAGCTCTATGGCGCAGTCGCCAGTTCCGAAGAAACAGCCCAGCGCCTGAAATCCCATAACATTCCAGTCTACGATCTCAATAGCGCTGGGCCGATTGAAATCTATGTAGACGGCGCCGATGAGTGTAATCCCTACCTGCAGCTTATAAAGGGTGGCGGCGCAGCTTTGACTCGCGAGAAAATCATTGCCGCAGCATCGAAAGAGTTCGTCTGCATTGCAGATGAATCAAAGCAGGTGAAAATTCTCGGTGAATTTCCACTACCGGTGGAGGTCATTCCCATGGCCAGAAGTTACGTCGCCAGGAAAATTGTTACGCTTGGCGGTGACCCGGTCTACCGCGAGGGCTGCGTTACCGATAACGGTAACCACATTCTCGACGTCTACCACATGAAAATCATGGATCCGCGCAAACTTGAACACGATCTGAACCAGATAACCGGTGTTGTGACCAATGGACTTTTTGCCGCGCGCGGCGCTGACGTGCTGCTGCTGGGTACCAACAGCGGAGTGGAGACAATAAAATCCCGTTAGCGCCCCTGGACTACTATTCCAGAAGCGCGACGGGGTATTTCAAGCAGAAAGATTACGGAGAGGCAGCAGCCACAGCCTTTTCAGATCTGGGATTGTTGCTTGTTAATAACCTCTTATGAATCTCTGGCAGCTTGTGGACTCTGGCGAAGACTCTTATCGATTACAGCGGATTTACGTTTTCCGCCTGGGGGCCTTTCTGGCCTTGGGTAACCTCCATGGTCACTTTTTGCCCTTCGTGCAGTGTTCTTCTTCCTGAACCATTGATAGCGCTAAAGTGCACAAAGACATCTTTACCACCTTCCTGCTCAATGAAACCGAATCCTTTCTCGTCGTTAAACCACTTAACGGTACCCTCAACTGTATCTGACATACTTATCTCTTGCTAAAAAATCAAAAAAACAGATTGTGCTTGCGCACTAACTTACACCAGATAATACCCTGGTATCGCGAGTGTACGCCCTATGCTCTGTATATGGAATGCTTATTTAGAATGAATTTGTGTTAATTTTTTGGTCATTCAGAAAAATCCTACCGCGTTACTCTCTTTTTATTGCGTTCCGTCAGTTCAGCCACTCAGTGCTTCTGTGCCAGTGCACATGCAAAGGTTACAAATCGAAAACCTTGCCTGGATTAAGGACATTGTTGGGATCAAAAGCCTGCTTGATCACTCTCATGTATTCGATTTCTTGTTCGTCTCTCGAATACTTCAGGTAGGGTTTCTTGAGCAGACCCACACCGTGTTCCGCTGAGATGCTGCCGCCATGATGTTGCACGATGGAAAAAACCTGACTGGACACCGCACCGCACTTGTCAAAAAATTCCTGCGGTTCCAACCCAGTCGGTTTCAATATATTCAGGTGAACATTGCCATCACCAATATGTCCGAACCAGATGATTTCAAATTCCGGGTATTCCGCCCGCACCAGCTTGTCCACATCATTAAGAAACTGCGGCACTGCAGATACGCGGACAGCGATATCATTCTTGTATGGCGTAAACTGTGCGATAGTTTCGGAGATATCCTCCCGCAGACGCCACAGGTTTTCAGCTTGAGTCAGGCTATGACTAATCGTGCCATCAACAATCCAGCCCTGCTCCAAACAGTGTTCGAACAGCTCCATCGCCGTCTCAAGATCCTGATCTGCACGCTGCTCAAACTCGATCAGCGCATAGAAATTGGACTGGCTCTCAAATGGCCTTGCCAGACCCTTCTCCGCAATCACATGCTGCAGGGCCTGCTCGGAAAAAAATTCGAATGCCGTGATGGGTAAACGATTTTGAAATGCTTCCAGGACCGGCATGGTAGCGGTCATGTCTTCCACGCCGAGCACCAGCACAGTCGGATCGCAAGGCGGTGCAGTCAACGCCATGGTGAGTTCAACGATCACTCCCAGCGTGCCTTCTGACCCAATAAACAGGTGGCGCAAGTCATAGCCAGTGGCGTTCTTGCTG
>Ga0181559_10000551_pt1 | contig 35036 bp, 28 predicted proteins | sample 011ome_21_FD_133752 | JGI IMG/M metagenome (GOLD analysis project Ga0181559, IMG submission 133752) | Coastal salt marsh microbial communities from the Groves Creek Marsh, Skidaway Island, Georgia - 011508AT metaG (megahit assembly) | ecosystem: Environmental > Aquatic > Marine > Intertidal... | reverse complement strand
GTGCGAAGTCTTCATCGAAGCCACCCAACGAGTCAAAGTCTTGTTTGCTGAATAACAGGAAGGCGCCGGAGCAGTAGTCCACGTCACGGCGGAACATATATTCCGGTTTATTCGGGTCATCTCCACGACCGTAACCAAGGCAGGAGCCATCGCGCCAGATCAGGCTGCCAGCTTCTTGCAGACTCCCGTCGAGTAACAGGATCTTGCCGCCAACTGCGCCGATATCTGCTGCACTTTCCAAAGTGGCGCTGGCGACGGTGATTGCGCCTTTTTCCAGGCTGGCGTCGTTGTTGAGCAGCAGAATCTGTTCGCCATTGGCAACATTTATAGCCTGATTGACCGCCCTCACGAAGCCGCGGTTATCTTCGTTGCGAATAATGACGGCGCCTTCGATCAGGTCCAGCAGTTGATTGGTTTCATCCGTGGAATTGTTGTCGACGATGACGACTTCAACATTATCTGCATGCTCGATGATTGACTGTAGACAGAGTAAGCTGAGGTGGGCCTGGTTGTAGAACACCAGCACGATACTGACTTTTGGCGCTTCGCCGTGGGGGAGTTTTAGCGAGGCTCCCTTTCTCAAAAATTTGTCTAAGTGTTGTTTGGCCTGTCGGGAGTAGGCAGCCTTGAAATCTTCACTTGCGGCGGCATTCGTCTCAGTCTGCTTTTCACTAGTATCATTATCCGCAGGTGCAGGTGCAGGTGCAGGTGCAGGTGCAGGTGCAGGCGTCGCTGCTGGCCTGAGTAAATCCCTGAGCTTGCGCAGCGGGTAAGTAGCACGCCAGAACAGACTGCTCTCTATGAGGGTGTGTGCATGTTCCACCTGCTTGATGTGGTCATGGAGCTCCTGTAAGCGCCGGCGCAAGTGGCGTAACTCGCTTTCTCGCTGCCCCGCGACATTACGGACTGCCGCAAGTGCAGTCCGTGTGCTCTCTAGCTCGTTTTTTTTAGTTTGATAAGCTGACTCAACTAGTTTGTAGTCCGTTTGGATAAATTTGTAGTCAGAAGCAGTTTTTTCCAGTCGCGCCGCGACCCGATCCAGCTCTTCGTTCTTCGCTGCAATGTCTGCATGGAGTGAGCGGATAGCATCATCGGCGAGGCTACTTTCGATCAAGGCGCTAATTTGTTCACCGCTCCATGAGTTTTTCCACTTCTCATACACTCGGGCCCGCGAAATTCCGAGGATATTGCCCATATTGAAACGGTCATCAATGTTATGGGCATCGGTTTCAGAATCACCGCCTTCTCTGTAGAAGGCAGTAAGCGATTTCACATGAATGAAACTAGTATGTTGGGAAAGCTGGATCCAGAAATCCCAGTCTTCATACACTTCCAGATCCGTATCGAAGCGGCAATGGTGGGCAAGCAAAGATTTTCTAAACAGGACGGAATGGATAGGGATGAAGTTATCCCGCATTAGTAGGATTGGGTCGAAGTCCCGGTCGAAGTCAATACCTGCAGGCTCGCCGATGGCACTTACCTTGCGTGTAGAGCTGTAAGCTGCTCCATCCTGCGGGTTTGCTTCCAGGGTGCTTAACAGACTGATGATATGTGCCGGCGCGATCCAATCGTCGTCATCAAGGAATAACAGGAAGTTGCCGTCACTGGCATCTAGACCGGCGTTGGCAGCTTCGGCGCGGGCCAATTTAGCGCCGCCGCTAATCAGTTTGATCGGAAATGGATAGTTAGGGGGCACGAAAGATTCGAGCGCAACGCAGGCCGCGTTAACCAAGACGACTTCAATATCGCGATGACTCTGCTCTGCTATGGATGCCAATGCGTCGGTAAGAGTTGCTCTTCCAACCGTTCGGCAAATGACAGAGACTAGTTTACCGGTGCCCGCAGTAGGGTCTTGACCACCTGACATGCTACTGCCTCAAGGGGCTTTCTCTCGCAAAAGCTGCTTGTCCAGCACGGCGCCAACCACGTGGCCGATAAAGTCGAGGAAAAGAGTGTCCAAGTTGATGTTGAAGTAGTTCTCAGTCTTGTTGCCAAGTGCCAGCATAGCGAGTACTTCACTGTTGTTGATTACCGGGCACAAGGCGGTGGAGCGAATTGATTTACCAGAAGATTTAAACAACTGCGCAATCTGCTCTTCATCAAGCGCTCCACAGTGTGTACGCTTAAACCGGAATACATCTTCAAAATCCTGTTTAAGGCTGTCCAGGCTTTGGACTCGAATCGAAGGCGCAACCTCCAGATCGGCTCGATCCACCAGTATCACCTCACAGGCATCAATATTGACGTGAGTGGCCAGTTGATCCTGCGCGACTTCAGCAATTTCGGTTATGTTTTGCGCGCGTAGAAGAGCGAGTACAAGGTTACGGGTAGTATCGAACAACTGATCGTTGTTACGAGCGTTCTCCAGCAGGTTGCTCAATTTCTGCCTGGCTTCAATACCGCGCTCCCTGAGGATAGTGACTTGACGTTCCAGTAATGAGATCGCTTTGCCGCTTTCGTGTGGAAGCGTGAGATCTGCCAGAACGTCGTCTTGAGCAAGAAAGAACTCTGGATGATTACGCAGATACTCCGCGACTTGTTCTTCACTCAGTATTTCAGCTTCGCTGGTATCCAGTTGTTCAGCGGCAGAAGCTTCGTTGCTCATGGCTCAGATATCCTTCACTCAGTTGACCCTCTTGCAAAAAAATTCTACTCAAGAAGTCCTTACTTGATCGTTACGTAATTGGTAATTCTCTACTCGATAGTCCCTTCATAGACAGTCGTAGCAGGCCCCGTCATAAGAACAGATGATTCTCTGGACTCTGAAAACGCCCAGTTTATCTGTAGGCTTCCACCTCTCAGATCCACTTTGACGGTATCACCTAACAGTCCTCGCAAGCAACCGCTCACCGTGGCTGCGCAGGCGCCCGTTCCGCAGGCCATGGTTTCGCCCGCGCCTCTTTCATAGACTCGCAGGCGAATATGGTCGCGGCTGAGGATCTGCATGAATCCGACGTTCACACTTTCGGGAAAGTCGGGGTGCTGTTGAAGCGCCTTTCCAATATCTTTTACGGCAGTCTTATCCAGGTCTTCAACAATAATTACCGCATGTGGGTTGCCCATGGAGACTGCACCGAACTCGATAGTGGTTACTGTGCCAGCCAGCGTTAGCGTGCGCCTATAGCTGGATTGCATCGCTTCAGCGTGAAAGGGCAGTGCAGCGGGCTCCAAAATCGGCTTTTCCATGTCCACAGTGACATTACTACTGTCGTCGAGCCGCAGAGACAGGATGCGATTCTGGGTCTTCACCGTCAGTGGATTATTACTGCACAGGCCCTTGTCCCAGACGAAGCGGGCAAAACAGCGCGCACCGTTGCCGCAGTGCTCCGCTTCGCCGCCGTCGACGTTAAAGATGCGATAGTTAAAATCCACATCGGGTTGGCTCGGTGGCTCTACCAACAGCAATTGATCGAAACCGATGCCGAAATGGCGATCGGCCAGCGCCCTGATCTTATCCGGTGTGAGCTTAACTGGGTTGGTGACTGCATCAACTACAGCGAAGTCGTTCCCCAGCCCATGCATCTTTGTGAAAAGTAGTGTCATTGCCAAGTTCCGCTACTTAGTCCGGCAAGCAGCTTTCAAGCTCGAATAGCGCGGGTACCGATTCTCTCTGTCTTACCAGGTATTGCTGGTCGCCATCCACCATCACCTCCGCAGCGCGGGGACGCGTATTGTAGTTTGAGCCCATAACGAAACCATAGGCCCCGGCGGAACGCACCGCCAACAGGTCGCCGGCAGCTAGGGCCAGCTCACGGTCTTTGCCAAGGAAGTCAGCTGATTCGCAGACTGGGCCCACCACATCGTAGACCAGTGTCGAGCCTTCGCGCCTGCAGACCGGCACAATTTCCTGCCAGGCACCATACAGAGCTGGCCGCAAGAGATCGTTCATTGCCCCATCCACGATGGCAAAATTCTTGTGGTCGTTGTACTTGAGGTATTCCACACGAGTCACAAAAATGCCAGCGTTGGCGGCAATTGAGCGGCCAGGCTCAACCATGAGCGTCATATTGCGCTCACTGAATCTTCCCTTTACGGCAGCAATAAGCTCAGACGGGTGAGGCGGCTGTTCTCCACCATAAGTGACCCCGAGACCACCCCCCATATCAAAGTGTGAGATGCTAATACCCTCGCCGGCTAACTGATCCGTCATCTGCAGCAGCCTATCGATGGCATCGAGAAACGGCTCTATACTGGTCAGTTGCGAACCGATATGGCAGTCGATTCCCATGATTGAGATCCCTTCCATGGCTGCGGCTCTCCGGTAGACGTCCAGTGCAGACTCGCTGGCGATGCCGAACTTGTTTTCCTTCAGGCCGGTGGATATGTAGGGATGAGTGCCTGCATCAACGTCGGGATTGACGCGAATGGAGACTGGCGCCTGGGTACCATGCGCCAGAGCAATTTCATTGATCCTGGTTAGCTCCGCTTCCGACTCCACGTTAAAGCACCGAATACCGGCATGCAGCGCTTGCTCAATCTCTGCGGTGGACTTGCCCAGGCCTGAGAATATGACCTTGCCAGGATCACCGCCGGCCGCGATTACCCGCTCCAGTTCCCCGCCAGAAACAATATCGAAACCAGCACCCATCCTTCCTAACACGCTGAGCACGGCCAGGTTTGAGTTGGCTTTTACCGCGAAACAGATCAGGTGGGGAAGATCCGCCATGGCTTCCTGGTACACCCGCAGGTGCCGCTCAAGGGTAGCCCGGGAATAAATAAAACAAGGGGTGCCGTGAGTCTCAGCAATTGCCTGTACTGAGACGTTTTCAGCGTGTAGCGCATTGCTTTGATAATTGAAATGATCCATAGGGAAGCTCGAAATTAGGCTGTAGCTGGCTAGCGACTATTGCTGAAAACTGCTGGTGTTGCGGCCTCCGGCCGCGTCAACCCACCTTTCTGTCCGCAACCGCTTGCCAATAAACAGGCACTTACGAGCAGGCTCGACCACAGGATTGGGAAGCGGGGTCGATAACCTTGCTGGGCTTGATTGGGTATGCTCGTGGAACTCTTGTTCATGGGTCTCTTGCTCGTGGAACTCTTGCTACCGGATCTAAGGCGCAATGGAATATACCGGTGAAGACAAGGATAGACATTGCAGCGCCGCGATTATACCGTCGAGGCAAACATAAACACAGTGCTTTGGTCTCCCATGAAAGGCACACGATGTTGCTCAGGCCTATGATTTCAATGGATTTTTCTGTCTGCCTCGCTTGCCTTGAAAATTCCAATCAACAACCCTATATTTCCTTTCCCTACAGCACTGCCTGCATGCTGGTCCTGATCTAAAGACCCAATGGCAATAAGAATTGGCTGGATCGTCCATCATTCATTTGGGCAGGCTATGGCACAATCCACTAAACAAGTTGAATTTGTAAATTACGATGATTGAAATAAATAATTTAACCAAGAAATTTGATCAGTTCGTCGCAGTCGACAATCTGAGCTTCACGGTAAAAGAGGGCGAGGTATTGGGCTTTCTGGGCCCGAACGGCGCCGGCAAGTCGACTACAATGAAAGTGATCACGGGCTTTCTCTCCCCTACTTCGGGTTCGGTGACGATTGATGGCAATGATATTAGCCAGCAATCCCTAAAGGCCAAGAGCCTGATTGGATATCTCCCTGAAGGCGCGCCTTCATATGGGGATATGACCACCATCGAGTTTTTGCGGTTTATTGCCCAGGTCCGGGGCTTTCGAGGCGAAGAAATCGATAAACGAGTCAAGCACGTCATTACTGAGGTGGCGCTAGAGGCAGTACGCGAACAGTCTATTGAAACGCTGTCTAAAGGCTTTAAGCGACGCGTAGGACTGGCCCAGGCCATCATGCATGACCCGAAGGTCCTGATCCTGGATGAACCTACCGACGGACTGGACCCCAATCAGAAGCACCACGTGCGTGAACTGATTAAAAACCTCGCCAAGGACAAGATCGTCATTATCTCGACCCATATCCTTGAAGAAGTCACTGCCGTTTGCACGCGCGCCATTATTATTGCAAAGGGATGTATCGTGGCTGACGGCACACCTGCGGAATTGGAATCCAGGTCTCGCTATCACCAGGCGATAAAGGTCACCCTCACTGATGAGTACGATTTATCTGCAGATCTCAATGGTCTTGCCAATGTTGAGACTGTTGAGGCATCTGAAGACGAGCGACTGAGTTATACAATTGTTGCCAAGGATGGACACTCAATCTTCTCGCAAGTTTCTGAAATCGCCCAGGACAAGCAGTGGCCAGTGAGTGAGTTTCATGTTGAAAGAGGACAGCTTGAGGATGTTTTCCGCAACGTGACCCAACAGGCGGAGGGAGCACACTAATGGGAAATCTCGGTATCGTATTCAAGCGTGAATTGATGAGCTATTTCGCCACTCCGCTGGCCTATGTGTTCATCGTAATATTCCTTATTACTAACGGCATCTTTACATTCGATCTGGGTGGATTCTTCCTCCGCGGCCAGGCCGATCTGCTGCCATTCTTTGGTTTTCACCCTTGGCTCTACCTGTTCATGGTACCCGCCATTGCCATGACCCTTTGGGCTGACGAGCGCAAGACTGGCACTATAGAGTTACTCCTGACCCTACCGGTAAGGCTTGCAGATGCGGTTTTGGGTAAGTTTCTTGCAGCCTGGGTGCTAACCGGAATCGCCCTGGCTCTGACTTTCCCAATTTGGATTACCGTGAACTATCTGGGTGACCCGGATAACGGGGTTATTCTTGCAGCCTATATCGGCAGCTGGTTCATGGCTGGCGGTTTTCTCGCGATCGGTTCATGCATGTCGGCGTGCACCAAAAATTCAGTGATTGCTTTTATTCTCACCGTAGCCATTTGCTTCCTGTTTGTCATTATGGGCTCTCCCATACTACTCGATGCCTTCCCCGGCTGGATGCCACAGATACTGGTGGACGCCTTCTCAGCCATGGGCTTTCTCACTCACTTTGATTCGATTGCCAAAGGCGTGCTGGATATCCGGGACTTCCTGTTTTTCAGCGCCTTTATTGGGGCCTGGCTAATGGCAAGTGCAATCGTCATCGAAATGAAGAAAGCGAACTAGGAGGAGATGAAGATGAATAGCAAAGCACTTTTTTCTCCTGCAGGCCTGGTGGGAATTGCGGTCGCTCTAATAGTAAGCGTTGTGATAATCAGCTTTCTGCCTAGTCTGCGGATCGATTTAACTGAAGATAAGCTCTATACCCTGTCCGAGGGTAGCCGGAATATTGTTTCTAACCTGGAGAACCCCATTGAGCTGCGGTTCTTCTACTCAGAAAGCGCTACCGAAGATCAGCCCCAAATTCGGGCTTACGGCACGCGGGTCCAGGAATTGCTGGAAGAAATTGTTATTGCTAGTGACGGCAATCTCAGCCTGAGTGTGATCGATCCAGAACCTTTTTCGGAAGACGAGGATCTAGCCACACAGTTTGGCATCCAGGCAGTGCCGGTTAGCCAGGGTGGTCAATCCATCTACTTTGGTCTGGTGGTCTCAGACGCTGTTGATGAAGCAGATCTGAATCCGCTCGCGCCACGGGCAGTGGAAGCGATGCCCCTGATCCGGCCCGATCAGGAGCAGTTTCTGGAATATGAATTCATGAAGTTAATCACTACCGTGAGCGAACCTGATCGAACGGTGATTGGCTTGGTAACTGAGCTCGAAATCGATGGCGGCTTTAATCCCGCAGTGGGACAGGCGACCCCACCCTGGTTCGTCATGGACCTGATTCGACAGCTCTACGAAGTTCGCCGGGTCGACCTTACCGGTGACAGCATTGAGGAGGACATCGATATCCTGATGATCGTTCATCCCCAGGATCTGTCTGAGCAGATGCTGTACGCAATAGACCAGCATATTCTGGGCGGCGGCGAGGCGCTGGTATTTCTCGATCCTAACGCCGATTCTATGGTGACGCGTTCACCGCAGGGCGCATTGATTCCTGCAGGTATGAGTTCGGATATGGCTGTGCTATTGGATGCATGGGGTGTTAGCTATGACGCCAGCAAAGTGTTGACCGACAGTGACCTGGCCTTGCGTGTACGCATGAGCCAGAATGAAAGGCCATCACCGCATCTGGGAATGCTCGGTGTGCAGCGCGGCAACTTGTCTCAGGAAGACGTCATTACCAGCCGCCTGGAGTCAATCAACGTTTCTTCTGCCGGCGCGCTCGCGCAAGCAGAAGGGGCCAGCACGAGCTTTGAGCCCTTAATCCGGTCTTCTAACAATGCCATGCTAATGGATGCGGCACTGGTGGAAAACATGACGGAACCTTCTATCCTATTCGATGAGTTCGAATCCCAGAATGAGAGTTTTGTCATTGCGGCGCGAGTCAGTGGCGCCATCAACTCAGCATTCCCTGAAGGTCGACCGGAAGTGGTAGAGGCAGAGACGGAAGAGCCGGCAGATGACACTGCTGAGGAGACCGCAGCTGCATCTAGCGTCGAGGCAGACAATCCCGCACAGCCCGAACAGTCAGAGGACCTGGCCGTCGCGGAGGAGCCTGTGGAGGCTCAGGTTCATTTAGCGAGCACCGATGCGCCAGCCAACATCGTGATCTTTGCCGATTCTGATTTACTTACTGACCGACTCTGGGTGCAGGTTGCTCAATTCCTGGGCCAGCGTATTCCTCAGCCATTCGCTAACAATGGCGATTTTCTAATCAACAGTCTTGATAATCTCAGTGGAGGTGCTGACCTGGTCAGCATCCGCAGTCGCGGCACGTACTCCCGACCATTTACCCGGGTCGTGGAGATGCAGCGTCAGGCTGATGACAGACTGAGAATTGAAGAGGCTGAATTGCTGGATCGGCTGGCGGAAACTGAAGCCTCATTGGCGCAACTGAATCAGGACGAGGACGGTAACCCACTGGGTCAACTGACCCCAGAGATCCAGACGGAGATTGATCGCTTTAACAATGAGATGGTGGATACCCGCAGAAGGCTGCGTGACGTGCAGTTCCAGCTTACCGAGGACATCGATGCACTGGGCTCATGGTTGAAGGCAATCAATGCGCTGTTGGTGCCGATACTGCTCACGATAATCGCATTGCTTGCACACTTCTCCCGGATCAGGCGTCGGCGCCTGGCGCACTAGCGCGCCGCAGTCATCGGGCCCTCGCTTGCGCGGTCTTATACCGCGCTAGCGCTCTTGCTGTCGGGTGGGTGAGAAGGCAGGTTCACCGTGATGTGGGTGCCTCCTCCCGACTTGCTGCGAATCATCAACTCGCCACCATGTGCCTGGGCGATTAGTCTACACAGGTAAAGACCGAGGCCGAACCCACCGGTGTTGCGTTGCCTTGAGCTATCTGCCCGATAAAATGGTTCGGTAATCTGGCCCAGGTGTTCCTCCGGAATGCCTTCGCCCTGATCGATCACCTCGAGAACAGCCCGATCCCCGCGGTATTCTAGCCGCACAGTGATCGGATTGGATTCGCCGTGACGAATCGCGTTATTGAGCAGATTAGTAATCAACAGGCGGAAACGGAGCCTGTCCAAGTAAAACTCGCGGTCTTCTTCCGGGCGCTCGATATTGATGCCGCCCTCATAGTCCAGGAACTGCTCAGAGACGCCCTGAACAAACTCAGAGATAAATACCGGTTCGTCCACTAGCACGGCATGTTCATTGTTGAGGCGTTCTGCTTCCAGCAGGTCTGAAATCAACAAATCAATTTCATCGATATCTTCCCGCAGCAGCTCTTTCTCTTCACTTTCCGACATAAACTCAAGGCGCAGTTTGGCTTTGGTGATAGGGGTGCGTAGTTCATGACTAATGGCCATGAGCAACTGTCGCTTCGCTTCGAGCATTGACTGCAGAGAATCTGCCATGAGGTTGATGCTTTCGGTCAGCTCACCAAGTTCATCTTGGCGATTGCTTTCCACCCGGTAGCCCAGATCACCCTTCTGAATTCTCTCGGCCCCCCGGCGCAGCATTCGCAACGGGGCGAGCAGATTGTTGACCATAAAATAATTCAGAAACAGAACAATCACCGCCAGGGCCGAGCCTACGTAAACCACAAAGAAATTAATACGGTTTTCATCAAGTGATCTCTGGTAAAGATAGAAGTCATAGCCTCCCCGGTTTACCCGGATGATGTCTTCGTTATTGATAGTGCGGACTTCCGCATCGGTTGTCAGATTTCGGCTGAAGGTAGAGTTATCAACGTCGAGGCGGTAATCCGGATCGGAGCTCCAGCGCATAATTGGGTTACGAATATTAATCGTCCAGTCCAACTCCTCCGCCAATCGCATCGCGTTGCTTAGATTTGGTGGCGTACCAATGTCTTCGATAATTGACTCTACATTGCGCATGTAAAAGTCGGGGATAGTTTCAATTGTTATCTCAGTTTGGTTTATAGCGCGCAGTGAAAGAGAGATGATGAGAAAGAAGCTGACTACAGTAAAACCGAAAATCAGCAGCAGGCGAAAAAACAGTGATTTTTTTACCTGCTGGACTAGCGTGGTCATATTTGCTCGCCGACAAAAGTATAGCCGCGTCCCCACACCGTCTTAATAAAACGTGGTGTTTTTGACGTGTCTTTTAACTTATGTCGTAAGCGACTTACCAGAGTGTCAACTGCACGAGAAAAGAGTTCCGCATCAATTCCGCGCAGGCGGTTCATGAGTTCATCGCGGGTGAAGGTTTTGTTGGGGAACTGCATAAAAAGAACGAGTAGCTCATACTCCATAGTGGTCAGGTCCAGCACATCTCCATCGAGTTTGACTTCGCGCCGTGACATGTCAACTTCCAGGCCGTTGATTGGCTTGATCTCGCGAACAGAGTTATCATCGCTACTGCGGCGCAGGATGTTATGGATGCGCGCCACCAGCTCACGTGGTTCAAAAGGTTTCGGCAGGTAATCGTCTGCCCCGAGTTCCAGGCCAACGATGCGGTCGGTTACCTCAGCATGAGCAGTTAGCATAAGAATTGGTAACTGACCATAAATGGATGACTTGGCGCGTATTTCGCGGCAAATTTCAAAGCCATCTTTCTCTGGCAGCATCACATCGAGAATGAGAAGGTCGGGTTTGATTTTTTTTATAAGCTCGAAGCCCTTGCTTGGCGTCAAGGCAACATGCACCTCCATATCATAACGCTCGAGATACTGAATCAGCAGCTTGCCCAGTTTTTCGTCGTCGTCGATGATAAGTATTTGCTTCATCTGTTGTTTTTCCTTGTCAGCCCAGCAATAGTACGAATAAGACTGTCTGAAATCAATCTGCAGCCCTACCCTATCCGCACGAAGCGATAGCCGCAGTCCATGCTTTTCTGTTTCAGAAGCTTGCCATACGTGCTGGACTAGCTGCCATCATTGATTTCTCGCGCCAACCTTTCGAGGCCCTCTGAGCGCGCGAACTCATCCAGCTTGTGAAAAGAAGAAATACCCGCCTGAATGTCTGCTCTCAGGTAATTCTGCGGTCTGGTCCAGTCGGCGCATAGAAAATGATGGCCGAGGGTTCGACCACCGACACATTGAACCCTGTCTCTACCAGGGCTTTACTATAGTTTCTGGTGCCTGCGCCAATATCGACAAGGCGGCTCCCGATTGGTAATTCGAGCAACTCCACCAGACGCGTAACGCTTCGCTGGTCAGTAATTCACGTGCGGTTATAGCTTGTTTAGATCTGGTCGCAGGATTGGGTCACTGCAAACCTGAGAGTTGAATAGGATAAGCGAAGATTAAGACGATACCACACTTGGACAATGCTAGAAGCGCGGAGTGCCGCTAGGAGAAATGCCTTGAAACTGCCGTAAAAAGACCTATTTAGTAATTACTCATTCAGTTTTTAGAGGAATCAACTCGTGAAATCCCTGCAATCCGCCTCAGTGTTACTGGCCGCTTTGCTGCTGCCGTTGGCAGCGCCTGTCACAGGCAATGCACAAGCACAGGATTATGCGCAGTTCAGTACCGATGATGAGGCCAATAATATCGAGGTGTTTAAGCGCACCAGCCCGTCTGTGGTAAACATCACCAATGCGCGCCGGGTCCGCTCATTCTATTCCTTGAATCCCCAGGATGTGCCTCAGGGCAGCGGGACTGGTTTCGTCTGGGATGATGAGGGCCACATCGTGACGAATTTCCACGTAGTGCAGCAGGCCGATCGAGTGCTGGTTACTCTGCAAGATGGCATGACTTATGACGCTATCCCTGTAGGGGTCGCCCCCAACCACGATCTCGCGGTTTTGAAGATTGATGTCGAAGAAATTGATCTCGTTCCAATTGTGCCCGGCGATTCTTCCCTGCTGGAAGTGGGTCGCAAGGTGGTGGCCATCGGCAACCCCTTCGGCCTGGATACCACTATGACGGTCGGGGTAGTGAGCGCCCTGGGTCGTGAGATCGACTCGGTGACGCGCCGCAAGATTCGCGATGTCATCCAGACTGATGCTGCGATCAATCCGGGCAACTCTGGTGGGCCTCTAATTAATAGCTTGGGCCAGTTGGTGGGCGTAAACACAGCAATATATAGTCCAAGCGGCGGCAGTTCCGGTATTGGCTTTGCTATTCCGGCCAATACTGTCAAACGCATCATCCCCGAGCTCATCCAATACGGGCGCGTACAAACCCCGATCCTGGGAATTAATTTACTGCCGCAGCCGGACTACTATCGCCAGCTGTGGAATCTGGAAGGTGTGATCGTGCTGGATACAGTTGCCGGCGGTGATCCGGAACGTCTTGGTATGCGCGGTCTAAGCAGAGCAGACCGGGGGCGTATTCGTATTGGTGATGTGATTGTCGGTATCGAGGGGCAAGAGATTCGCAATGAGAACGATCTTGCCGCATCTCTTGAAAACCGCAGGGCGGGTGAGACCGTTACGGTAAAGACCCGACGCGACAATCGGACTCTGGAGTACGAAATAGAATTGCAGGCGCCACCCGCACCCTAGAATCCAAAACCCGGAGTCACTAACGGCGCTGCAGTTTTTCTCGCGACCGGGCTACAGCTGCTTTAACTTGCCTCGGCGCTGTTCCGCCGAGGTGATCGCGGGCATTGAGTGAACCTTCGAGAGTCAGCACGTCGAAAACATCTTCGGCGATATCGGCGTGAAAACCCTGTAGGTCAGATAGCGACAGTTCCGCCAGGTCTTTGTTTGCAGCAATTGCTGCCGCCACCGCGCTGCCAACGACTTCATGGGCATCACGAAACGCCACGCCTTTCTTAACCAGGTAGTCGGCAAGATCAGTAGCGGTGGCATAACCCTTTAAGGTCGCGCTTCGCATGTTTTCTCGCTTACAAATCAGTGCTGGCATCATGCTGCTATAGGCGTAGAGACAATCCTTGAGCGTATCCAGCAAATCGAACAGCGGCTCTTTGTCTTCCTGGTTGTCCTTGTTGTAGGCCAGTGGTTGCGACTTCATCAGAGTGAGTAGAGAAACCAGGTGCCCGGTCACACGCCCGGATTTACCGCGAATCAACTCAGGTACGTCCGGATTTTTCTTCTGCGGCATGATGGATGAGCCGGTACAGAAGCGGTCGGGTAGTTCTATAAAATCGAATTGCGCCGAGGTCCACAGAACAAGCTCTTCTGAGAATCGGGAGAGATGGGTCATGATCAAGCTGGCAGCGGCGGCCAATTCGATGGCAAAGTCACGGTCGCTAACCGAATCCAGTGAGTTGGCGGTCGGCGCGTCAAAGCCCAGTAGCTCGGCAGTGTAATTTCTATCGATGGGGAAAGTTGTACCGGCCAAAGCCGCGGCACCTAAAGGTGACAGGTTTAATCTTTTACGGCAATCAAGCAGACGCTGGTAGTCACGATCCAGCATTTCAAACCATGCTAGCATGTGATGGCCAAAACTGACTGGCTGCGCTGTCTGTAGATGCGTAAAGCCGGGCAAAATAGTTTCGGCCTCGCGTTCGGCGACATCAAGCAGTGCAGCCTGAAGCTCATCGATCTGTGCAGCAACCTTGTCTATTTCTGCGCGCACGTATAAGCGGATATCGGTGGCTACTTGATCATTGCGGGAGCGGCCGGTGTGCAGCTTTTTGCCAACATCCCCGATACGCTGGGTCAGCGCCGCCTCGATGTTCATGTGCACGTCTTCGAGACCAACATCCCAATTGAACTTGTCGCTCTCGATGTCCGCCTGGATTGCCTCAAGACCCGAGCTAATCTGCGCAAATTCAGCATCCGAGAGCACGCCGACTTTCGCCAGCATGCGCGCATGGGCGATGGAACCCTGAATATCGTAGCGATACAGGCGTTTGTCGAAATTTACCGAAGCAGTGAATCGCTCCACGAATTCATCCGTGGATTCGCTAAACCTGCCGCCCCAGAGTTTGCTGTTGTCGTTTTCGTCTTGGCTCATGCTTTTGCTTGTGGTTTTGTAATTGAGGGTCCTGATAATAGCAGGATGAAGAACGTGGAATAAGCGTCTTTTGCCTGCTATTTAACGCAGGGTAATTCCCTCAGACAAATCACCGTAATTCCATTAGAATTCGTGTTCTTACACTGAGCGGAATTTTCTATGAACAAGCAGCCATCTCTGCGTATTGCCACCAGGGAAAGTCCCTTGGCGCTGTGGCAGGCGAATTTTGTGAAGGATGCGCTGAACCAACATCATCCCGCGCTGTCCGTGGAACTGGTGCCGATGACTACTCGGGGTGACCAGATTCTAGACTCGCCGCTGGCGAAAGTCGGGGGTAAAGGTCTGTTCGTCAAGGAACTTGAGAAAGCCATGCTGCATGGCCGGGCAGACATCGCCGTGCATTCCATGAAAGATGTGCCCATGGAGTTCCCTGAAGGGCTCGGGCTTGCCGTTATCTGTGAACGCGAAGACCCGGCCGATGCCTTCGTATCGAATGACTACCGCTCACTAAAGGAGCTGCCGCAAGGGGCCAGGGTTGGCACTTCCAGCTTTCGGCGTCAATGCCAGCTAAAGGAGCAGCGACCTGACCTTGAGATATTGGATCTGCGTGGCAACGTCGGAACCCGCCTGGGTAAGCTGGACAGCGGGGGATACGACGGCATTATTTTGGCAGCGGCGGGGCTAATCAGGCTCGGCTTGGCGGAACGTATTCGAGAACGGCTTGCTTACGAGCTGAGTTTACCGGCGGGTGGCCAAGGCGCGGTGGGCATTGAGTGTCGTAACGATGATCTGGAAACACTAAAACTGCTCGATTGCTTACATCACACTCAGACTGCGGCTAGGGTAACTGCAGAGCGTGCTGTCAATGCGCGGCTCGAAGGTGGTTGCCAGGTGCCAATCGCCAGCTTTGCGGAACTGGAGGGTGATAGTCTTAATTTGCGCGCTTTGGTCGGTGCAGTAGATGGCTCAGTAATTTATCGAAGCGAACGCAACGGCTCACAGCATGACGCCGAGCGCCTTGGCATTGAGGTAGCAGAAGATCTGCTAAAGCAGGGTGCCAAGGCTATCTTGGACGCCATTAAACTGGCGTGATTATTCACGTCCTTGACCAATGACAAGTGCCTCTGTGCAAAATAAAATTCTCAAGGGCCAGGTAACACTTATTACCAGGCCAGAAGCGCAGCAGAATTCCTTGCGCGCCGCGATTGAGTGCCGGGGCGGAGAGTGGTTGAGCCTGCCTTTGCTCAGAATAGTGCCGCTCACCGATTCAGATCTGCAGGCTGCGCGTCAGCATGTGCAGGATCTGGATAACTATGATGTATTGGTTTTCGTCAGTCTGAATGCGGCAAGTCTTGGGGCCGAACTGATCACAGATCTCTGGCCCCAGCTTCCCGTGCAGCAATCTATCATCGCGATCGGAAAGAGCACCGCTAAACTGGTGGCTGACTTGCTCGCCTGTGAAGTAATTTGTCCTGAAGCCGGAAGTGATAGCGAAGCGGTTCTGGCGATTCCGGAACTGCAGCAGCTTGCCGATAAACGCATCGGGATTTTCCGCGGCCAGGGAGGGCGGGAGCTGCTGGCTGCGACATTGCGAGAGCGCGGTGCAAGTGTGGACTACATCGAAGTGTACAAACGTGAGCAGGTGCAGCATGACGCTGCAGATGTTGCAGCATTCGCAGCACCGGACAAGATTGATGCGATCACTGTCCATAGTGGTGAGTCGCTGCATTCATTGGCGGGCTTGCTGAGTACTGCACGCAAAAGTATTCTGGCCATACCAATCGTGGTACCGTCAGCGAGGGTTGCCAAACAGGCCGAGCAATCAGGATTCAAGCAAGTCGTTAATGCGCACGGGGCAGATGACGCCTCCATGATCAAGGCGCTTGAGAGAATTCACGCAAATGCCGACTAACTAACTAGTAGTTGAAAGGTAGCGATAGCGAGCAACGGAAACATCGGTGACAGAACAGACTGAAACTCCAAAAATACTGGACCAGATATCAAAGAGCACGAACGCTGGTACCGGTAGTACCCGTAAGCTGCAGAACGCGCGACGCCGTTTTCTGATTGTGCTTGTGTTGATGCTACCTCTCATTGGCGCGGTTGGATTTCTTGGCTATACCCAGTTACAGATGCAGGCCCAATTTTCTAACATGACGACCGAGGATCCACGGGTAGCAGCGCTACAGGCGACTATCCAATCGCAGCAGGCAGAGCTACAGGCATTACGGGATACGGTTGCCAACCTGCCGACACCGAGTGACAGCCTCGAGCCTGAGTTGCGAACGCTGGAAGCCAGGTTCGGCACTGAGCTCGAGGACTTAAATTCTCAGCTTGCAGAGCTTTCTCTGCAGCGCCTGCAGACCGCTTCGCCACAGGATTCGCTATGGAAAATTCTGGAGGCGAATTACCTGGCACGGCTGGCAGCACAAAAGCTTCAGCTGGAAGGTGATATGCTCACAGCCATTGCGCTTATGCAGCAAGCAGACGCCGCCCTGGTGGAATCGAACAGTAGCAACAGTCTGGGTGTGCGCCAGGAACTGGCGCGAGACATAGAGGCCCTGCGCAATGCACCCACTTTGGATCGACAGGCCGTGGTGTTTCGCCTGCAAAACCTGGTAGGCCGAATCAATGACCTCGACCTGCTAAGCTCCCAGCGCGAAAACTATATGAATCGCCGCAGTGAACAATCCGAACCGATTTCCACAGGGAGTGATGCTGACGGCATGCTGGATTCGGGTCTGGAGTTTCTTGGTTCTGTTTTTGTCTGGCGTAAATGGGAAGACACTCCCGACGCAATGCTGGTGCCAGGGCAGGAGGCCGTGATCAAGCAGAGCTTCAGGCTCATGTTGGAGCAAGCCCAACTTGCCGTGCTTGGCAGGGACAATGGACTCTATCAGCGCTACATTGATAATGGCATCGAATGGCTGCGCAGATACACACTGCTAGAGTCAGCTTCAGGGCAATCGGTTCTGGCAGAGTTGACCGACTTGCGGAGTCTGGATGTGAATCCGAGCTTGCCTGGCCTTTCGGCTTCCCTGAGCGCCCTGGAGCAGCTCGCGGCCACGGTGCGCTCGAGATGATTCGGTTATTCGTTTTCAGCCTGCTGGCCATTGTAGTCGCGCTGTGGGTCACGCTCTATCTTGGCTTTCCCGGTGATCCCGGCTATATGCTTATAGCCTTCGGCAGCTACACTTTTGAGACTAGTCTGTTTGCCTTGCTGGTGGCGGTAATAGTGCTCTACCTGCTGGCGCGTCTTTTGCTGCTGCTACTGGACTGGATTAATCCAATGCGGCTGCTGGCTGCAGGTAAACAGATCTCTCACCGGCGCCGAACCCGAAGTAACAGTATCGAAGGCCTGCTGTATTTCACGCGCGGCAGTTGGCAGTCCAGCCTCAATCTCTTGAAAAAGGGCATGAACGAGAAAGATGCCACTGTGATTAATTACCTGGCAGCGGCATTTGCTGCTTATGAAGTTGGAGACAAAGAAGGCGGAATGCAGTTTCTGGACACTGCGGAAATGAAATTTCCAACCGCAAGGTCAACAATAAACTCATTGCGCGCACAGCTATTGTATAAATCTGGTCAGTTGGAGCAGTGTTTAGCGGTACTTGAACAGACCAAGAAAAACTCTCTGAACGACCCTACGCTGATGACCTTGCTCAAGGATGTTTACGTTAAGCTAGAGGATTGGCCGCAATTAGAAGAGCTGCTTCCGGCTTTGGAAAAGAACAAGATTGTTGATAAGGCAGAGGCGCGGCAGATACATAAGCGCGTTTTTATGGAGAACCTTTATGAGCTCCAGGCGGCGGCGAAGTTCGAGAGCGAAGAAGGCCTGGTTAAGTTACGCAAGACCTGGAAGAAAGCGCCACAGCCCTATAAGGAAGACGCCAAAGTCGTCAAACACTATGTGGATATCTTATTAAAACTGGGTGATCAAGAGGAAGCCGCCAGGGCAATAGAATATGCTTTGGGTAAGGCATGGCATGTTGAATTGGTGCAGCGCTATGGTGCTCAAGAGATTGGCGACAGCGCCAGGCAACTGCTGGTGGCCGAGAATTGGCTACAGTCCCGGCCATCTGATGCGGATTTACTAGTAAGCCTGGGTCGCATATCTATGCGCAATCAGCTCTGGGGTAAGGCGCGAGAATACTACGAAACAAGTCTGAAGATATCGCCATCGGCCGAAGCTTATGGCGAACTAGGACGTCTGCTGAAACACCTGGGCGAAACAGAAGCGGGCGAGAGTTATCTGAAGAATTACGATGAGCTGGTTGGCACTCAGCTATCCAATCTGCCCATGCCTGAGCCAGACAAGATCACGCACTAAGTCTGGGTCAGTCGTCAATGCCCAGGTCTTTCCACATAGCATCAATGCGGGCCTTCACTTCATCCGTCATGGTAATGGTGGAACCCCACTCGCGATTGGTTTCACCTTCCATCTTGTTGGTCGCGTCCATTCCCATTTTTGACCCGAGTCCTGCAACCGGTGAGGCAAAATCGAGGTAGTCGATGGGCGTATTCTCAATCATGACGGTGTCTCTCGCCGGATCCATGCGAGTCGTGATTGCCCAAATGACGTCTTCCCATTGCCGCACGTTGACGTCATCGTCAACCACGACGACGAACTTGGTATACATGAATTGCCGCAGGAAGGACCACACGCCCATCATTACGCGTTTGGCGTGGCCCGGGTACTGCTTCTTCATGCTGACTATCGCCATCCGATAAGAGCAGCCTTCTGCGGGTAAGTAAAAATCTGTAATTTCCGGATACTGCTTTTGCAGCAAAGGGACAAATACTTCATTTAGTGCCACACCCAGCATCGCGGGCTCGTCAGGTGGGCGTCCGGTATAAGTACTGTGATAAATCGGATCCTTGCGGTGGGTCATCTTCTTCACCGTAAACACGGGGAAGCGTTCCACTTCGTTGTAGTAACCGGTGTGATCCCCGTAGGGACCCTCGTCAGCCATTTCGTCTGGCTCAATTACGCCTTCGAGCACTATTTCGGCGCTGGCGGGAATTTGCAGATCGTTAGTCAGAGATTTAACTACCTCAGTTTTACTATTCCTGAGCAGTCCGGCAAAAGCGTATTCCGACAGGGTATCTGGCACCGGGGTGACGGTGGCAAGGATTGTGGCGGGATCGGCGCCAATAGCAATCGATACGGGAAAGCCCTGTCCTGGGTGTTTCTGCTGCCATTCGCGGAAATCCAGCGCGCCTCCTCGGTGGGATAGCCAGCGCATGATGAGCTTGTTGCGGCCAATGACCTGCATGCGATAGATACCCAGGTTTTGCCGTTCTTTTTCCGGTCCACGGGTTATAACAAGCGGCCAGGTGACCAATGGACCTACATCGCCGGGCCAGCAGGTTTGGACGGGAAGAAAACCAAGGTCGACATCATCTTCCTCAACCACTACTTCCTGGCACGGTGCGGACTTACGCACCGCAGGTGGCATGTTCAGCACGTTCTTATAACTGGGCAGGCTCTGCCACAGATCGCGCCAACCTTTTGGTGGAGAAGGTTCTTTGAGAAATGCCAGTAAGCGGCCGACGTCTCTTAAACCTTCCAGGTCCTCCTGCCCCATGGCCATAGCAACCCGTTTCGTATTGCCAAACAGATTTGCAAGCAGCGGTACAGACGAGCCTTTAGGGTTTTCAAAAAGCAAGGCAGGGCCACCCGCACGCAAGGTGCGGTCAGAGATCTCGGTAATCTCCAGATAGGGGTCGACTTCGGCTTTGACCCGCTTGAGTTCACCTGCCTGTTCCAGCAGGTCAATAAACTCTCGCAAATCTTTAAATGACATCAGGCTATTGGGATAAGTAGTTAGCGCAGTGGATTACTTGCGCTTCATTGCGTTGAAGAATTCGTCGTTGGTCTTGGTGTCCTTGAGCTTGTCGAGGATAAATTCTGTGGCCTGCACATCCTCCATGGAGCTTAACAGCTTGCGCAGAATCCACATGCGCTGCAACTCTTCTTCGGAGGTGAGAAGTTCTTCACGTCGGGTACCAGAACGGCGCACGTTGATGGCAGGATAGACGCGTTTCTCTGCGATCTTGCGGTCAAGATGAAGTTCCATGTTACCGGTGCCCTTGAATTCTTCGTAGATAACTTCATCCATCTTCGAACCAGTTTCAATCAGGGCGGTTGCTATGATGGTCAGGCTGCCACCTTCTTCGAGGTTACGGGCGGCACCGAAGAAGCGCTTGGGTCGTTCCAGGGCATGCGCATCCACACCACCGGTGAGTACCTTGCCTGAAGAAGGAACGATTGTGTTATAGGCTCGGGCGAGACGAGTAATTGAGTCCAACAGGATCACTACGTCTTCTTTGTGTTCCACAAGGCGCTTCGCTTTTTCGATAACCATTTCGGCTACCTGAACGTGGCGCGAAGGAGGTTCATCAAAGGTGCTGGCAACAACTTCACCGCGTACCGATCGCTGCATCTCGGTCACTTCTTCCGGTCGCTCATCGATGAGTAACACGATCAAGCGACATTCCGGGTTGTTTCGAGCGATGGATTGGGCGATGTTTTGCAGGATAAGTGTCTTACCTGCCTTGGGAGGTGACACGATCAAACCTCTTTGCCCCTTTCCGATCGGCGCAGAAAGATCGATAACGCGCGCACTGAGATCTTCTGTGCTGCCGTTGCCGACCTGGAGTCCTAATCTTTCAGTTGGGAAGAGTGGGGTGAGGTTTTCGAAGAGAATCTTGTTCTTGGAGTTGTCTGGCTTGTTAAAGTTGACTTCGCTGATTTTCAGCAGGGCGAAATAACGTTCGCCGTCTTTTGGCGGTCTGATCTTGCCGGCTACGGTATCACCGGTACGAAGATTAAAGCGCCTTATCTGGCTTGGTGACACATAAATGTCGTCAGGTCCTGCCAGGTAGGATGAGTCAGCCGAACGCAGGAATCCAAATCCATCCTGCAAGATTTCCAAAACGCCATCGCCATGGATGTCTTCGCCGTTTTTCGCGTGTTTCTTCAGGATGCTGAAGATAATGTCCTGCTTACGGGTGCGGGAGACGTTTTCGAGTCCCATTTCGTGTGCGGTATCAACAAGTGCGCCAATGGGTTTCTGTTTTAGTTCGGTGAGATTCATAGTTGGGAGTCTTTCAGATTAGATGGATAGGATTCGGTCAGACTGATGCTGCCGAAGCTGCTCACGTCTTAACACTTTAAGTGTTAGTCAAATGGATAAATTCTTTGGGAAGATTTTTGCTACTAAAAAAGAAGTTAAAAAACCAGCCGGGTTAGTGTCAGGGTATTAGCTCTGGATTCTTGGAAGTGGAATCGCTTTCTCGAGATATCGTCAGATTCAGACTTAGCTTTGATTGTTATTCGACAACTCGGAAATAATGTGAATTTGCAGCGACCTATTTTTCGTTATGTCCTGCCGCCGCGTATATCTGTACATTACGCAAATTCATCTGGGCTAGATTCAATACAGTTCCACTCCTCCCGGAGTCCAATAATTAAAAACTGCTAAGGGTTTTCTTGGCGCCTGCGCAGAATGAACTCGTCACGAGTTATCTGTTAGATGCCTGGGTATTCTGTTCAGGAAAAAGTGGTAGCTAGGGATATTTTCTTTTCAGATCAATAACTTATTTATCACTGACTCCCACATCACAGCCACGTCCTGCGGTGCCTCGTAGGTAACGAGACACCAGCATTAAACGCAATTTAAATAGCGCTGTCAATAAAAGCGGACAGTTGGGACTTGGACAGGGCGCCTACTTTCTCACCTACTTTCTCGCCATTATTGAAGAGTATGAGGGCTGGAATACCGCGGATGCCATACTTTGGTGCAGTTTCCGTGTTCGAGTCTACGTCCATCTTGCAGATTTTGAGTTTGCCTTCGTAATCCACGGCAACTTCTTCCAGCACAGGGGCAATCATCTTGCAGGGACCACACCATTCAGCCCAAAAGTCTACCAATACAGGGCCATCGGCCTGCAGCACGTCTTGTTCAAAGCTACTGTCTGAAGTGTGAACGATGTTGTCGCTCATAGATAAATCCTTATTTGTTCAGGGGTCTTTTGTGAATAATCGGTTACGAATAACCGGGTGAACTAGCAGTTCGAGTGGGCCTAGCCGCGGCGAGGCGATCTCTGTAGGGTGCTAATAATAAGGCCAAATGCGAATGATTCAAGGTTTAGCCCCGATATCCTCGTAAATCCTCCTACCGAAGCAACATCTGGCCCCTGCAGCTAGCCTTCTTGCAACAGCTTGCCAACATGCTTTGCGAAGTAGGTGAGGATGCCGTCAGCCCCGGCCCGCTTGATGCTGACAAGGGATTCTATGGCTACGCTGTCGGCATCCAGCCAGCCGTTTTGGAACGCCGCCATATGCATGGCATATTCACCACTGACCTGGTAAACGAAAGTAGGCACACCAAATTCGCGCTTTACCCGGCTGACGATATCCAGGTAAGGCATGCCCGGTTTTACCATTACCATGTCTGCGCCCTCGGCCAGGTCCAGCGCGACTTCCTGCAGGGCCTCATCGCTATTGGCAACATCCATCTGGTAGTTGTACTTATTGCCGCTGCCCAGGTTGCTGCTGGAGCCTACGGCATCTCGAAACGGGCCGTAGTAGGCGGAAGCATACTTGGCGGAATAGGCCAGTATCCTGGTGTGAATCTCGCCGCTTTCTTCCAATATCTGCCGGATCGAGCCGACTCTGCCGTCCATCATGTCTGAAGGTGCCACGATATCGGCGCCAGCCTGGGCGTGTGACAAAGCTTGCTTGCACAAGACTTCCACCGTCGCTTCATTAAGGACATAGCCAGTTGCATCGATGATGCCGTCCTGTCCGTGAGTGGTATAGGGATCAAGGGCAACGTCCGTGATTACACCCAGTTCCGGGAATTTGTCCTTGAGTGCCTTGACTGCGTTCTGGACCAATCCATCCGGATTGAAGGCCTCGCTGCCGTCCAGGCTCTTGGCAGACTGTCCGAGAGAGGGGAACAGGGCGATTGCCGGGATGCCAAGACTCACCAGTTCTTTAGCCTCTTCAAGCAGGAGGTCGATGCTCAGGCGGTGCATATTCGGCATGGACTCGATGGCTTGTTTCTCGCCGCTGCCTTCAACAATGAAAACCGGAAATATCAGGTCATCTGTGGTCAGGCGTGTTTCCCGCATCATGCGGCGACTAAATTCGTCGCGACGCATTCGGCGCATGCGTGCGGATGGAAATCTTCTATCGGTGTCAAAACTGGGCACTGTGGTCTCACTTATCGCCGACTGGATTGGTCGGGGTTACTTGTTATCTTGGGGTTGAAGCAGGATGATAGCGCGGGCTGGCGTTAACTGTCGCCGCTAATTGGCTTATACCGGCGTTATAGCATAAGTATTTTTTGGTGCAAGGAAATAGTCTGCAGGAAACCGGGTCTTGTTGTGCGTCGGTCATGATAGGGATAGTTGGGCTCGAGCATCTTTGGCGGATATATGATTGGTATCTGCCTCTACGACACGCCGTGAATACATCCCTGAAGGCTCGGAGCCCGCATCCATGCGGGCTACGGTCGCTGAGGCAAATACCAATCACATATCCTCGACCTGGTGTCACGATAGTTACAAAAACAGAATTTTTAAAGCGGGTAGTTGAAGTGAACAAAACTAAGGTTCTTATTGTTATCGCGATAATCGCGGCGCTTGGCGGTTTCTATGTGTTCGACCTGGGGCGCTTTATTACCCTGGAGTTTGCGCAATCGCAGATTACGACCTTGCAGGAGTTCAGGGACGAGAACTTCTTTCTTACTGCGGTGGTTTATTTTGTCGGGTATGTCGCTGTGGCGGCACTGTCTTTGCCGGGTGCGTTGATCGTGACTTTGTTGGGAGGTGCAATTTTCGGTTTGCTATGGGGACTGTTGCTGGTTTCATTTGCAAGCTCGATTGGTGCAACCTGCTCATTTTTGGTTTCTCGACTGTTATTGCGCGACTGGGTGCAATCCCGCTTTGGGGATTACCTGGCGCCTATTAACAAAGGCATAGAGAAAGACGGCAACTTCTATCTCTTTAGTATTCGTATGGTGCCGTTGTTTCCCTTCTTTATGGTCAATCTATTGATGGGGCTCACGCCGATTCCGGTGCGCTCCTTCTACATCGTCAGTCAGATCGGCATGCTCATGGGAACCGCAGTCTACGTAAATGCCGGGTCTGAATTGGCACAGATAAGTTCCCTGTCCGGCATGGTTAGCGGCCCGGTGATTTTTTCACTGGTGTTGCTCGGCGTCTTTCCCCTGGTGGGCAAACTGATCGTAAACACGCTACAGAAAAACAAGATCATGAAAGGTTTTGTGAAACCGCAGTCGTTTGACGCCAATGTGGTCGTAATCGGCGGCGGTTCTGCTGGACTGGTGTCAGCCATCATTGCGGTTGGAGCCAAGGCCAAAACAGTGCTCGTAGAGAAGCACAAGATGGGAGGGGATTGCCTGAACACGGGCTGTGTGCCAAGTAAGTCGATTATTCGCAGTGGCCGAATCATGTCCTATATCCGACGTGCCAGGGAATACGGACTGACCGATGCTTCGGCTGCCGTGGATTTCCCTGCAGTGATGGATCGCGTACAGGGAGTAATCAAAACCATTGAGCCTCACGACTCGGTCGAGCGCTTTACCTCGCTCGGCGTCGAGTGTGTGCAAGGTAATGCCCGTATCAAGTCACCTTTTGAGGTTGAAGTGGATGGGCGCGCTATAACCACCCGTTCGATTATTGTGGCCACCGGTGCGCGTCCCCTGGTGCCGCCTATTCCTGGGCTGGAAGATGTGGGATATCTCACTTCCGATAGCGTTTGGGAGTTGCGGGAATTACCGAAGCGTTTGCTGGTAGTGGGCGGTGGGCCGATTGGCTGCGAGTTGGCCCAGGCCTTTAGTAATCTTGGTGCCAAGGTAACCCAGGTGGATATGGCATCGCGGATCATGCCCAGAGAGGATCCTGAAGTCTCCGCTGCGGTGATGCAGCAGTTTGAAAAAGATGGCATCAATGTACTTACCGACCATCGTCTCACTCGATTTTTAAACAGCAACGGCGTCAAATCTATGGAAGCCGAGCATCATGGTGAAACTGTCACTGTAGAGTTTGATGAAGTGCTATTGGCCATTGGCCGCAAACCAAACACCGAGGGCTTTGGACTCGAGGAACTGGATATGCCGCTGACGCCGTCAGGAACCATCGAGATCAACAATGCCATGCAGACAGCGTATCCAAATATATTTGCCTGTGGTGATGTGGCGGGCCCTTACCAGTTTACCCATATGGCATCGTTCCAGGCCTATTTCGCCGCGCTCAACTCCCTGCTCGGTGGCATATGGCAGATGAAAGCTAACTACCGGGTAGTGCCCTGGGCGACATTCACAGATCCTGAAGTCGCGCGGGTTGGACTGAGTGAGCAGGAAGCGAAGGATCGCAATATTCCTTATGAAATTACGCGCTATGAGTTGGATCATCATGATCGCGCTTTAGCAGACGGCGAGGCCCATGGATTCGTGAAGGTGCTTACGGTGCCAGGCAAGGACAAGATTCTCGGCGTCACGATACTGGGATACCACGCCGGAGAACTGATTGGCGAATTCGTTTTCGCCATGACCCACGGCATGGGTCTGACAAAAATCTCGGCGGTTACTCATATCTATCCGACGCTGTCGGAGTCCAACAAGTTCGCGGCCAATGCCTGGCGCAGTGCACGGTTACCCGAGAAGTATTTTCCCATTATCGAGAAGTTCTTTCGCTGGCAGCGAGGTGCTGGATGAAGTTAGCCAGCTGATGGGTCAGATGGAGCGAGATGGTGCTGGGGCGATCGAGGATCTCTACTTCACCAATTTTGCCGTTCAGCAGCGATGAGCAGGGTAGTGAACTGGAATCAGCCTTCATTCCAGGCGGTCAAGTAATCGTCAAAGCTGATCTCATCAGCCTCTTCGATTTCCCTCTGCATTTCTATCGAGCGCTCTCCGGCGGCCATAAACCGCGATACCGTGGTCTGATCAAGATCGCCTTGCTGGAAGTAATCCCTGATCTTTCTTGAATTTTCCATCGAAAAATCAAAGAAAGACAGTTGGCCCTCTTCCATATCCTTGAGAATCTGGCCAGAAGGCGTTAGCTCGGAGTCTTTAACCTTGGCCATTTGCGCGGCAACTGAATTGCTGTAGGCGCTGGTGCCGTGGCTCTTATCCAGCAGTGCGGCGCTATGCTCGATATCTTCTACCAATGCTCCTGCCCAGTCTCTCAGCTTTAGGGCCTTGCCTTCACGCTTGAGCTCCAGTTCAGGGTCGCGGCCCTGTTCTACAACCAGCGTCAGATTGTTGGCAACCTCGAAGAATTCATCCTTGTTGCACTCTGGACTGTCGCTGAGTAGACAGTGCAGTAAGAAACTGTCCAGGAATCTGACTTGTTCTGCGTCGATTCCAAGCGGCAGGTAAGGATTCAGATCCAGCGCTCGCACCTCGATGTATTCAATGCCTTCGTTCATTAGGCCATCAAGCGGCCTGGTGCCACTCGCTACGTTGCGCTTGGGTCGAATGGTTGAATAAAACTCATTTTCCAACTGCAGCAGGTTAGTGTTGATCTGCAGATACTCGTCGCCTTGCTTCTGCCCCAGTTCTTCATATGCTGGATAGGGCGTGTGGATGGCATTGTGCAAACACTCTACATAAGAGCCGAGTTCGTTATAGCAAACGAAGAGAGACTTCTGCGCTTCACTCTTGTAGCCAAGCCGGCCCATACGCAGACAAGTCGCATTGGGAAGGTAGAGACTCTTGTCGTCAAACTTTTCCAGACTGTGCTCTCGACCCTGCACGAAACACTTACACGCCGCCGGAGAAGCACCAAACAGATAAACCAGCAGCCAGGAGAAGCGGTGAAAATTACGAATCAGGTGCAGGTAGCGAGAGGTTCTAAAATCCTGCAGGGATTCTTCGCTGCCGCATATCTCCCTGAACGGTTGCCAAAAAGACTCCGGCATCGAAAAGTTGTAATGCAAACCGGAAATTACCTGCATCAGGCTGCCATAGCGGTGGTGGAGGCCACTGCGATAGAGCGTTTTCATCCGACCAATGTTTGAAGAGCCGTATTGAGCCAGCGGTATTTCCGCATCTGACTGCAACGGACAGGGCATGCTCGCAACCCATAGCAGCTCATTTTGCTCAAGGTTCTGCATGGTGAAGCGATGAATGTTCTCCAGCATTCCCAGACATTTATCAATATCGGTATAGGCCGGGGTAATGAATTCCAATAGAGATTCTGAAAAATCTGTGGTGATGTAAGGATTAGTGAGCGCGGAGCCCAGTGCGTCAGGATGTGGTCTGAGCGAAATGCTGCCTTCAGGAGACACCCGCAGACTTTCCTTTTCGATGCCACGTTGGACGGCACCCCAAGCCGAATCAAATTCAGATAACTGATAGCGGCTCAGGCTTGCTTCAATGGACTTAGTCATGTGCTCCCTTACAACACATTGCCTGATTTCTCTCGGTGAGTGCCACTGCAATAAAGTAGCAAAGACAAGGTGCTGACTAATTCGAGTTCGGCATTATGACAAATAACCCAGTCGCTGCGAACCACCGATTTCTTCGCACCTGCCAGCTTAACTGCCTTCGCCCTGCTTGAAGCGATGGATCATTCTGCGCTGCTTCTTATTTGGCTTGCTGGGTGATGGCCAGTGATTGGGTTGAGACTTGCGCTGCTCTGCGAACAGTTCCCGCTTCGCAATACTCTCCTTAGTCTCCTCGTAGAGCGCTTGTGCCTCAGGTGCACTGCGCCGCTGCTCAGACAGCCCCGCGACTACAACCACTTTTTCGTCAAAGCCCTGGCGCAGGGTGATCACGGTGCCAACCGTGATTTCCTTGCTGGGTTTGCTCCTTGCGCCTTCACACTGCACCTTTCCGCCTTCAATCGCCTGCTTGGCGATGGCGCGGGTCTTGTAGAAGCGGGCAGCCCAGAGCCATTTGTCGAGCCGCACTTTAGACAGGGGTTCTGAGGATCTATTGGGCATATCTGGGATTTGTCCGTTTAGTCGGAGTGGTTGGCGCTTCGGCTTTCAGCCATTCTAGAGTTTGCTCGGCATAATGTGATCAAAGTCTTCCACCTGGGGGAACTCAGCCGCAGCCACCGGGGGAAGTTTGCTGTCAGGTTGCTTGATGGCCCATAGGTGAGCAATGCCTTCGCGCTGCGCCTGTCGCAAAACCTGCAGATTATCATCGAACAAGGCAGTGCGCTGCGGATTATAGGGTTCCAGGGATTGCAAAGACGCCCAAAAGCCATGGTTTTCTTTAGCCAGCTGCAGACTATGTGAACTGATGCGCTGATGGAAGTAGTCGGCAATGCCGGTATGGCGCATTTTTAGATCAAGGCTGATGGGATGCGCATTGGTTATTAGCAGAACCCGTTTATCCAACGCCAGCAGCGTTTCCAGCAGGCGCTCCACATTGGGCCGGACCAGGATTTTGTCGGTAATAGAGTGCTTGAGTTGCGGAATATCCAGCTTGAGTTCTTCCTGCCAATAGTCGATGCAGTACCAGTCCAGCGTGCCATGCACCTGAGAATATTTAAGTTTGACGTGTTCCCGCGCTGCCTCCTCGGAGACACCATGACGTTCACTGAAATGTTGCGGGACGAGGTGTAGCCAGAAGTAATTGTCGAAATGCAGATCCAGTAGCGTGCCGTCCATGTCGAACATCACGGTGTCTATCTGGGACCAGGGTGGCATAGCGGCGTTCTCCAGGGAGCGGGTGTCTATTGCAACCGGCACAGCGCATAGCCAAAGGCAATACGCCTGACGCTTGGAAATAAAAGGTGTTTGATGCACCATGAGGATGACATATTTACTGTGCCGGAGAAAAGTGAAATGGAATTGCCAGAACAGCTGCGCCAGATGCAGCAGATCGCCAGTTCTGCCGGCAAGGAAATTCTCTCCGTCTACGAAGATCGTCGACCAATCGACGTCACGGTAAAGGCTGATAATTCCCCCCTCACTGAAGCAGATCGCCGGGCCCATAATGTGATTGTGGAGCAGCTAGCGGCCTTGCCCGAGAAGTATCCGATCCTGTCCGAAGAAAGCGATGCGGTTTCTTTCCAGCAGCGCAGCAGTTGGGAGACTTATTGGCTGGTGGATCCTTTGGATGGCACCAAGGAATTTATAGGCCGCAACGGTGAGTTCACCGTAAACATTGCATTGGTTGAGAATGGCATCGCCCGGGCAGGTGTAGTGCATGTACCTGTTTCTGGCGACAGTTTCATAGGCGAGCTTGGTCAGGGTGCCTGGAAGCTTGCTGGCGATGAGCCACCCCAGCCGCTACTGCCAACCAGCCTGGATCCGAAGTCTCAGCAATTGCGAATTATTGCCAGTCGCAATCATCGTGGTCCGGATGTAGATCGCATCATCATGGCGCTAGAGCGGGATTTCGAAGCGGTTGAGGTGGTAAGCATGGGCAGCTCCCTGAAATTCTGCCTGCTGGCAGAAGGCAAGGCAGATGTCTATCCGCGCCTTGCACCCACCAGCGAGTGGGATACCGCAGCAGCGCACGCGGTGTTGCGCGCTGCTGGTGGCGATGTGGTGACGACGCAATTTGTGCCTTTGCGCTATAACCAGAAAGCCGAGCTGCTTAACCCGCACTTCATTGCGGTGGCGGATGCCAGCTTCGACTGGCGGACAAGGCTTGCCCCGATGCTGACTGATTGAGACCCTGGCTGGGTGAACCCGTGCACCGGGGCTCACCCAGTCATACTGACCTCCTTCTCACCGCTGCCTCTACTAGACACCCCATTGCAAACGCGCTAGCGTCCGCGTTCTGCTGCCGCCGTTGGCAGGTCGAATTTAAGTCTAAATAAAGCAGGGCTATGGATTATGGGTGTTAGATTCTCCTCAATATTAACTTTCGCTTTACTGCTGGTCGCGTGCGGAGAGTCGCCGCCAACCGTCACTGACGCCGTCACTGAGCCTGCCCCAGGGCCGGTCGCAGTCATCTCCGAAACCGAGCGCCTTAATAGCTGGCTCGACGAGCAGTATGAAGAACAGCTTGAATTCAGCCCGCAAACCCGCAGCGTGTTGGGAGACAAGACCGACTACGACCAGCTTAATGACGTTACTCTGGAGGCTCAGGATCGCGTGCTTGAGTGGCGCCGCCAGAGTGTTGCCGCCATGCGCAGCGACTTCGATTACGACGCGCTGAACGACGACGGCAAGCTTTCCTACGACATGTGGGAGTTCACGCTGGAGCAAGCCGAGGCGGCTTATCCTTATCGCAACTACGGTTATATCTTTGGGCGTGGTGGCCCCCACGCTTCCCTGCCCAGTTTCATGATCAGCTTTCATCGTATAGACGATGGATCAGATCTGCAGGCCTATCTCTCGCGCCTGCAGCAAATCGACCGTGTGCTCGGCGATCTGTTGGATCGATCAAGACAGCAGGCCGCGGATGGGATCCGCCAGCCTCGATTCAACTATGAGTTTGCACTGTCTGAAATCGATCGGGTCACCGCGGGCGTGCCATTCAATACTGATGACAGCTCGCCAAACTCGCCGATCTGGGTCGACCTGCAGGGCAAGGTCGATGCAATGGTGGAGAACTCGGTGCTGAATTCTGATGTTGCCCAGGAGTATCTGACCCAGGCCAGGGAGATTCTCTCCGGGGAAGTGCTGGCTGCCTATGATGAAGTGCGTGCCTGGCTGGAGCAGGATATTGCCAATACCAGTGCAGAGCCACAGGGCGTCTGGGCTCTGCCGGATGGGGAAAACTATTACAACCAGCGCCTCGCCCGCATGACCACGCTCGAGTTAACGGCCGATGAGATTCACAACATCGGGCTGTCAGAAGTTGAACGCCTTTTAGCAGAGATGGAAGCGGTCAAGCAACAGACAGATTTCGAGGGCACACTGCAGGAATTCTTTGTCTATGTGCGTGAAGACGAGCAGTTCTACTACGCCAACACCGACGAAGAGCGCCAGGAATACCTCGATGTCAACAATGAGTACCTGGACTACATTAGCGAACGACTGCCTGAATATTTTGGCCGCTTGCCCAAGGCGCCATTGGTGGTAAGACGGGTCGAATCGTTTCGTGAACAAGCAGGTGCGGCCCAGCACTATCGACAGGGCGCACCCGATGGCTCTCGCCCCGGTGTCTTCTATTCTCACATGAGCGACATGTCGACACTGGCCAAGTGGCAGATTGAAGACATTGCCTATCACGAGGGTAATCCTGGCCACCACATGCAAATCTCTATTCAGCAGGAACTGACGGATGTGCCGCGTTTTCGCACCCAGTATCGAACCACTGCCTATACCGAGGGTTGGGGTCTTTACTCGGAATGGCTGGCCAAAGAGATGGGTGGTTTTCAGGACCCCTATTCGGACTTTGGCCGCCTGGCAGGAGAAATCTGGCGCGCAGTACGTCTGGTGGTAGATACTGGCATACACGCCAAGCGTTGGAGCGAGGAACAGGCGGTACAGTACTTCCTCGACAACTCACCCATTCCTGAAGGTGCCGTGCGTTCTGAAGTTAAGCGCTATTTTTCCAATCCCGGTCAGGCGACCGCCTACAAGATTGGTATGCTGAATTTTCAGGAAGCGCGCGCCAATGCCGAAGCGGCACTGAGCGAAGCTTTTGACATCCGGGAGTTCCATGATGTCGTGCTTGGTGCCGGTGCAGTGCCCATGCCGATGATGCATGCCAGAGTAGAGCGCTGGGTAGATGAAAAACTTGCGGCCAACTGAAATTAGGATAGGGGATTGAAAAGTGAGCATGGTGAATTCAGGTAAAGCATTCAGCATTGCGCTGGCACTGACAGCTAGCAGCAGTTATGCCCAACTTATGGAAATCGCTGCGCCCGAAAGTGTCGGCTTTTCTTCTGTCGGTCTGGAGGCGGTCACTGCCAACCTGCAGGAGCACGTTAACAACGGTGATATTGCCGGAGTGGTAGCGGCCGTTGCCCGAGACGGCAAGATTGTTTACTACGAAGCGCTGGGCATGATGGATATCGAACAGGTCACTCCCATGCGAGAAGACGCGCTGTTTCGCATCTATTCCATGACCCGGGAGATCACCAGCGTTGCTGTGTTGCAGCTCTATGAACAGGGCAAGTTTGAAATGGATGAGCCTATCCAAAAATACCTGCCTGAATTTGCGACGCAGCGAGTTCTGATGGATTCCGAGAGCACCGATGTTTCCCAGACGCGCGAGCGCGTGGGTGATATCACGGTGGCGCAACTCCTTACCCATACATCGGGACTGGGCAGCAGGAGTTCTAGCCTTTATCGAGAGCAAAGAGTGCGCGACAAAAATTACACGTTGGATGAAATGGTAGAGAAGGCGGCAAGTGTCCCTCTTTTCCATAACCCAGGCACCGAATTCCGCTATGGCATTCATGCGACTATATTGGGTAAATTGATTGAAGTCTGGTCCGGTGTGCCTTTTAACGAATACCTGCAGGAGCAAATATTCGAGCCTCTGGCGATGGGTAACACTATGTTTTGGGCAGACGGCGAGAATGCGAATCGCCTCGCTGAACTGTATCGGCCTACCGATGGTCGCCTGCTGCCCTACCAGATTGAAACCGTGCCCTGGACTATGCGCCCGCGCCTGATGGAAGGGGGTGTGGGTCTGCTATCTTCAGTAATGGATTTTATGCACTTTTCCCAGATGGTTCTGAACAAGGGCGAGCTTGGCGGCAACCGGATACTTAAGGAAGAGACTGCGGAACTCATGTATCAAAACGCGGTGCCGGATCAGGCCATGCCGATTGGCGACCGTGGCTACTGGGTGGGATCAGGCTGGACCCTGGGGGGGTTCAACCTGGTGATGAATCCCGACACCTACAGCTATCCGGTCTCCGAAGGGACGATCTGGTGGGACGGCTCCGCTGGCACGCGCTATTTCATAGATCCGGTGCAGAACACCGTGACCGTGATCATGGCCCAGGTTTCCCCTTCCCGGGGCGGTGGTTTTCGGGAGGATTTCACCCGCCTGGTGGATGCTGCCATGGTGGAGCGCCGCTAGAGCCAAAAAATTCAAGTTTCTTAGTAACCGAAGCCAGGTCCCGGCATCTATTAAGTATTGGTGTGATTAAAGTACACAGATGCTTATTTGAAATAGCCGCTGGGGACAGGGCAATGATCATTAAAATTGAGGGCTTGGCAAAGCTCTTTCGTACTGAAGACATCGAAACGACGGCACTGGATAGCGTTGATCTCACTATCGAAGAGGGCGAATTCACTTCAATCATGTGACCTTCTGGCTGCGGCAAGTCGACCTCGCTGTATATCCTGGGGCTCTCTGAAAATCCAAAGGTGAGCGTGTGATTACATCTAGCTACGGTTAGATTGAAGACGTCGAGCGCGTCCAGCTGAACAGTTAGGGCGCCTGTTAATTCCAGATAGCTGGCAGTACACTGCTGTTGACTCACAGCAGGTACTTCCATGCCCGTCCAATTCAGTTATCTTGCAGATCAACCGGAACTGGTGCCCCAGATTATTCGCTGGTGGCATACGGTATGGACTGATCGCATGGGTTCTGATTTCAGTAGTCTCGAACAACAACTCGCTGACTCCCTGAGCAAGACCGAATTTCCAATCCATATTATCGCTTCGGTAGATGGTGAGCCGGTTGCGGTCGCCGCACTAAAGCGACAGGAACTGGAGGAGCTGTTTCCGGACAAACAATACTGGCTGAGCAGTGTCTCTGTTGACGAGAACTGGCGTGGCAGACAGCTGGGATCTCGAATTACGGCGCGCGCAATTGAACTTGCCAGGGAGAAAAGGTTGCCTCATCTGTATCTTCAGACGCAAAACCTGAGTGGTGGCCTCTATACCAAGTTAGGTTGGCAACCTATTGAGCAGCTTTCTGTGCGGGGCGACCCTACCTTGCTGATGATTCTGACTTTGTCAGAGGCGCAATAATCAATCAGAGGCAGTGGTTTGAGCGAGATCAATATCATCAGAGCAAAGCCAGGCCACGAAACCCTCATGGCCAACTACTTTGCTGAGAACGAACAGCACCTGCAACCCTGGAGTCCCGGAGTGCCGCGCAACTACCACTCGGTAGATAACTGGAAGCAGCGCCTGAAAGAGCGCGAGCTGGAGTTCAAGAGCGGTAAGTCCGTACACTTTATCGGAACCGACGAACAACAGACCCATGTCATAGGCAGCTGTTCCATCAGCAATATTGTGCGCGGCGTTATGCAGGCCTGCCACATGGGTTACTCGATCGCTGAATGCTACCAGGGCCAGGGCTATATGAAGTGTATTGTTCAGTTCGCGATTAAGTATGCATTCGAGGAGCTGAGGCTGCATCGGATCATGGCCAATCATATGCCGGCCAACAAGCGTTCTGAAGCACTGCTACAGAACCTCGGCTTCGAGCGCGAGGGAGTTGCGAAATCCTATATTCTTATCAACGGCAGATGGGAAGATCATGTGTTGAACTCTCTGATCAACCCTGACCAACGGAGGTAACAATGGCAACAGTAAAACCAGACGAGGTCAGTCAGAAAGTAGAGGTCGGTATAGAGAAGCACGAGCAGTGGGCAGAGATACTCAACACGGCGCGCAAAGTAATGCTAAGCACCGAGATGGAAGAAGCGGTGAAGTGGGGCACCCCTCCAACACGCTTGAGGGAAAGAACGTGGTCGGTCTCGCGGCATTGGCGTTTTGAACAGGGTGATAAATTTAACCGTCGAAAGGTGAAGGCTTACGTCAAGGAAGCCATTGAGAATCAGCGTGCCGGAAAGGCCATCAAACCTGCCCCAAAGAAAACCCTGACT
>Ga0181559_10000549_pt1 | contig 35057 bp, 28 predicted proteins | sample 011ome_21_FD_133752 | JGI IMG/M metagenome (GOLD analysis project Ga0181559, IMG submission 133752) | Coastal salt marsh microbial communities from the Groves Creek Marsh, Skidaway Island, Georgia - 011508AT metaG (megahit assembly) | ecosystem: Environmental > Aquatic > Marine > Intertidal... | reverse complement strand
TTCATATTTCCTATGATGCTGAGTTATCAGGCGTGGCTGGTATTCAAGGGGCGCGAGCGAGACCTTGAATTCAACTGGCCGCTATTGGTCTTTCGAGTGCTTGGCTTGCTGTTGATTCTGATGGCCGGCGCTGGGATTGCTAGCCTGCACTTTTATTCTGCTGGCCTGCATCTGCGAGAGGGCACAGGTGGAGTCCTTGGCAGTCAATTGGTGGCGCTGCTGGAACCCGCATTTAGCTATGTGGGCGCGACTTTGATACTCCTCGCCAGTTTTCTGTTTGGTTTGACCGCGTTTATGGACATATCCTGGTTGAGAGTCATGGACGTGTCGGGGCGCTGGTCTCTGCTCGGTCTTGATTATATACAGGTGACTGGGCAACGCTGGCGAGCGCGATGGCTCGAGCGGACTCAGGCTAAGGAAGTGTCTGTTAAGCGTCATGAAGCGTTGGCGCGGGAGGTTCAAAAGCAGCTTACGCGCGAGCCGGTCAAGATACTTCAAGTGACACCAAAACCTCCTGAAGTCAGTGCCCGCGTCGCTCGCGAGAAGCAGGGAAATCTGTTTAAGGTCGCCGCGGTCGACGGATTACCGGCGCTACATCTGCTTGATGCGTCGGTGCCAGACGGAACACGAGGTTATTCGCCCGATGATCTTGAAGCCATGTCACGCCTGTTAGAGCTGAAACTGATGGACTACGGCATTGAGGCGCAAGTCGAGGCTGTATTCCCCGGTCCGGTGATCACTCGATTTGAAATCAAGCCTTCAGCTGGCGTCAAGGTCAGCAAGATCACGAGTCTGGTCAAAGACTTGGCGCGATCTCTGGCCGTTATTAGCGTGCGAGTTGTGGAGGTGATTCCTGGCAAATCGGTTGTTGGCATAGAAATCCCCAATGTCGACCGAGAAATCGTCAAGTTAAGTCAAGTCCTCAGTTCAAATGCCTACGATGAGGCAATGTCACCACTGAGCCTCGCCCTGGGACATGATATCGGTGGCGAGCCGGTCGTGGTTGACTTGGGAAAGATGCCGCATCTGCTGGTCGCAGGCACCACCGGTTCAGGGAAGTCGGTGGGCTTGAATGCGATGATCATCTCGCTACTGTTCAAGGCCTCTCCCGAAGACGTTCGCCTGATTATGGTCGACCCCAAGATGTTGGAGTTAGCAGTTTATGAGGGTATTCCACATCTTTTAACACCCGTGGTCACTGACATGAAGGATGCTGCCAACGCGCTGCGTTGGTGTGTCGCTGAGATGGAACGACGCTACCGGTTAATGGCCGCGATGGGCGTGCGAAATGTTGGCGGATTTAACCGAAAGGTCAAAGACGCGCAAAAAGCCGGCACGCCCCTCAAGGATCCTTTATGGCAGCCTTCGCCGTTGCAAGCCTTGGAGGAGGGTGCGCCAGACCTGGATACGTTGCCATTTATTGTCGTTGTTATCGATGAATTCGCCGACATGATGATGATAGTCGGCAAAAAGGTTGAGGAGCTTATTGCGCGAATCGCGCAGAAGGCCCGTGCCGCAGGAATTCATCTGATATTGGCAACGCAAAGACCTTCTGTTGATGTAATCACCGGCCTTATCAAGGCCAATGTACCAACTCGAATTGCCTTTCAAGTGTCTTCAAAAATTGATTCGAGAACAATTCTTGACCAGGGCGGTGCTGAGCAGCTGCTTGGCCATGGAGATATGCTGTATTTGCCCGCCGGATCGGCACTGCCCATACGAGTCCATGGAGCCTTTGTTGACGATGATGAGGTGCATCGCGTCGTTGAAAGCTGGAAAGAGCTGGGCGAGCCAAATTATCTCGACGAAATTTTGGACCCGCGCTCTGACAATGATTTGTTGCCGGGTGTGGCCGGTGCTCAAGAAGAGGAAGATGGCGAACAGGACCTCCTTTATGATGAAGCGGTGCAATTTGTTATGGAGTCTCGGCGCGCCTCTATTTCGGCGGTCCAGCGTAAACTGCGTATCGGTTACAATCGCGCGGCGCGAATGATAGAGACTATGGAGCAGGCGGGTATTGTCAGTGAAATGAACAGTAACGGATCAAGAGAGGTGCTGGTCAATGCGCCTCAGTAGCCTCGGTTTATTGCTGATCCTGGGCTTAGCCGGCACAGCCGGTGCATCCGCCGCTGTGGTCGATGCGGAACCCGTTAACTCGGCGAGCATCGACCAATCGGCAGAACTCATTGGGCAGCTGCAACAAATTCAAACATTGACCGCAAGTTATATCCAGACCACAGTGGACAATCGTCAGCAGTTAGTTCAGCAGGCGAGAGGGTCTGTATGGGTCAGTGCGCCAGGAAAGTTTCGCCTGGAAACTAACGAACCTGCGACACAAACGTTGGTTTCAGATGGTGAGATTTTCTGGTCATTTGACAAGGATCTGGAGCAGGTTGTAGTCAGCCGATTAGAACGCGATATCAGCCAGGTGCCCATATTACTTTTTGGCGGTGATGCGGAAGCCATCGCCGATGAGTACCTGGTGGTCTATTTCACCGAGGATGATCATGACTTTTACGTGCTTGAACCTCGCGAAGAAGCCAGTCTCTTTGAGTCGTTGACCCTGACATTTGTGGCTGGTGAGCCGGTCTCAATTGTACTCCGCGATAGTCTCGGACAGCGCACTCAGATCGAGTTCAGTGACCTTGTGGCTAATCAGCTCATTGCCGATGGGACCTTTACCTTTGTACCGCCAGCCGGGGTGGACCTCATAGATGATCGCTAGTCAGCGAACGGCCTGAGTTTATGTCACTCTTTGATCAACAACCGGTATACCAGCCTCTGGCCGCCAAGATGCGGCCGCGCACGTTGGATGAGTTTGCTGGCCAAACCCATCTGCTGGGGTCCGGCAAACCTCTGCGGGTCGCCATCGAAACGTCAAGTTTGCATTCCATGGTTCTCTGGGGACCACCGGGCGTGGGTAAAACCACCATCGCGCGAATGATTGCAGACATCTGTGCGGTAGACTTTCAAGCTTTGTCTGCGGTACTAGCAGGGGTCAAAGACATTCGCGAGGCGATTCTGCTGGCGCGGCAAAATCAAGCGCGATCGGGGCGTAAAACTCTGCTGTTTGTTGATGAGGTGCATCGTTTCAATAAGGCGCAGCAGGATGCTTTTTTGCCGTATGTCGAAGACGGCACCGTCATCTTTATTGGTGCAACCACGGAAAATCCATCGTTCGAGCTGAACAATGCTCTACTGTCCAGGGCGCGAATCTATCGATTGAAGTCCCTGGAAATTGACGATTTGACCGATCTGATGCGCCGCGCGCTGACAGATTCGGTTCGAGGATTGGGACAGCGCCAGCTGCAAATTTCCGGCGAACTGCTTGTGATTCTGGCCAGGGCGGCTGACGGTGATGCCCGCCGAAGTCTAAACCTGCTGGAAATCGCCACAGATCTTGCGACCGATGGCCAGGTGACAGAAGCGGTGTTGGCTGAAGTCCTGGGCGCCGACCTGCGTCGCTTTGATAAGGGCGGCGACATCTTCTATGAGCAAATTTCCGCTCTGCATAAAGCGGTTCGCGGCAGTTCGCCAGATGCGGCCCTTTACTGGTATGCACGCATGCTGGATGGTGGCTGTGATCCTTTCTACATTGCTCGCCGAGTCGTGCGCATGGCCACAGAAGATATTGGTAACGCCGATCCGCGGGCACTGCAACTTGCGTTAGACGCCTGGTCGGTGCAGGAGCGTTTGGGTAGCCCTGAAGGTGAGCTGGCGATCGCACAAGCCATTGTCTATTGTGCCGCCGCGGCGAAAAGTAATGCGGTGTATACCGCCTACAATCGGGCACTGGCAGACGTGAAAAGCCTGCCCTCATTGGAAGTGCCTTTGCATTTACGCAACGCGCCAACCAAAATGCTCAAGGAGATGGGCTATGGTGACGACTATCGTTATGCCCATCAGTTTGACGATGCCTTTGTTGCCGGAGAATCCTATTTTCCTCAGGAAATCGACGATCGACAGTATTATGAGCCGGTAGCTAGAGGGCTGGAAATACAGATTCGAGAGAAGCTGGAGCGTTTACGGGCGCAAAACCGAAGCAGTGAATTTCAGCGGTATAAATCCTCACAAGCTCCCAAGGTCTAAATGACGATGCATCATAAAACGCCTGTCTTGTAGGTGCTTTTTGCCATGACTTATAAGCCAGTTGCTATCGATTTTTTCGTGCCTTGGGCGCTCTAGCCCGCTTTGGTCTGACCCAGTCGACCAGTGGCTTGTTAGGGGTAGCTTTTCCTTGCAGCCCCTGGGTCTGATGGAGCAGGGTCGCTTGATGGCGGCGCTGGCCTGCAAGGGCGGCAGCGTCTGCATGTATCTGATGGCAACAGCTGCGGGTATGTACTTGGTGCGGCAAATACCTTAAGTGCTTCAACTTCTGCTAGTATAGCCACCGAAAATTTAACTCAGCTTAAGCGTAACGATCATGCTCGATGTAAAACTACTTCGCTCGAACATTACTCAGGTGGCGACTCTGCTCAGGGTCAAACACTATGAGTTGGACATAGCCGCCTATGAACTTCTTGAAGAGGCTCGCAGATCGCTGCAAATTCAGACTGAGAACTTGCAGGCAGAGCGTAATGCGGCATCTAAGAGTATCGGTCAGGCCAAGGGTCGTGGAGAGGATGCGGCGCCATTGCTGGCGCAAGTTGCGACCTTGGGTGATCGGCTGAACGAGGCGAAAACCCAGCTGGAAAAGGTCCAGATAGAGCTGGATGACTGGCTGATGAGTATTCCTAACCTGCCCGACGAGTCAGTACCAAAGGGTAAGTCTGAAGAAGACAACCAGGAGTTGCGACGCTGGGGAAGTCCGCCATCCTTTGAATTCGAGGCAAAGGACCACGTGGATCTCGCCGAAAACAGTTCGTTGCTAGACTTTGAGATTGCGGTCAAGATTTCAGGCTCGCGATTTGTCTCCTTGCGCGGTCCGCTCGCAAAACTACATCGAGCCCTGATCCAGTTTATGTTGGATATCCATACAGAAAATCATGGGTACGAGGAAATCTATGTACCCTACATTGTCAATGCCGAGTCGCTACGAGGCACCGGACAACTGCCAAAGTTTGAGGCAGATTTGTTTAAGTTGGACGATGACAGGGGTTTATATCTGATTCCAACGGCTGAGGTGCCGGTCACCAATATTGCGCGCGACCACATCTTTGGCCATAAGGAGATGCCACTGAAGCTGGTCTGTCACTCACCCTGTTTTCGCAGCGAAGCAGGCAGTTATGGCAAGGATACTCGCGGTATGATTCGCCAGCACCAATTTGATAAAGTGGAGTTGGTGCAGCTGGTTCGTTCGGAAGATTCTGTGAGCGCGCTTGAGGAGTTGACCGGTCATGCTGAGACGATTCTGCAACAGTTGGATTTACCCTACCGAGTGGTCAACTTGTGTGGTGGAGACTTGGGCTTTTCGTCCAGCAAGACCTATGACCTGGAAGTCTGGTTGCCGGGCCAGGGTAAGTATCGAGAAATATCTTCTTGTAGCAACTTCAGGGATTTTCAGGCGCGTCGAATGCAGGCGCGCTGGCGTCGGCCCGAGACAGGCAAGCCAGAACTGATACATACGGTGAATGGTTCGGCGCTGGCCGTAGGCCGTACCTTGGTCGCTGTACTGGAGAACTATCAGCAGGCTGATGGCTCGATTCGAGTACCCCAAGTTTTGCAGGGCTACATGAATGGCGTCAGCGAAATCCGCTTTCGCTGACGCTGGGTCATCATGGACTATTTGCCGCTGCATTTTAATCTGAAGACTCGAAGCTGTTTGTTGGTTGGCGGTGGCGAGATTGCATTGCGTAAAGCCGATTTGCTGATTCAGGCGGGCGCCCACATCACGGTAGTTGCCTTGGAGGTCTGCGAACCTCTGAAGGCCCTGCTGGCATCTGCACCCCATAATGTTCAGGTGAAGGCCTATACCGCCAGCGATGTGCTCGGTAAAGTGTTAGTCGTCAGTGCCACAAATAACAGTTCGGTCAATCAGCAGGTCGCTGATGATGCCAACGCCATCGGGATTCCGGTGAATGTGGTCGATAAGCCTGAGCTCTGTTCCGTGATATTTCCGGCCATTGTCGATCGCTCTCCGGTAGTGCTATCGATCTCAACCGGCGGTAAGTCGCCTGTGTTGACTCGAATGCTGCGCCACTTGCTCGAATCCCTTGTTCCCGCTGGTATTGCCAATTTGGCGGAATATATGGGCTCTCGCCGCGAAGCCTTGAAATCACGATTCAAAAATCCGGATGATCGCCGTCGCCATACCGAACGATTTATGGCGTCTCCTGGCTATCAGTATGCGATTGACAAAGAATTTGATCGAGCTGATGAGTTTCTCGACTCGGCAACTGAGGTGCAGAAAACCGGAGAGGTTTTTCTCGTGGGTGCCGGCCCCGGCGATGCCGATCTGCTGACCCTTAAAGCCCTGCAGTTTATGCAGTTAGCCGACATAGTGCTGTATGACAATCTGGTGTCTGCAGAGGTGCTGGCTCGAGTCAGGCGCGATGCAACCAAGGAATATGTGGGGAAAATCGGTGGCGATCGATCAACCCCGCAGGAATCTATCAATGAAAAGCTCGTCAGACTGGCTTCTGCCGGGCATCGAGTGCTGCGCTTGAAAGGCGGTGATCCGTTTATTTTTGGGCGCGGGGGTGAGGAGCTGGAATCACTGGTGGCGGCGAAAATCCCGTTTCACCTGGTGCCGGGTATTACGGCGGCGTCAGGCTGCGCCTCTTATGCAGGGATACCCCTGACGCACCGCGACTATTCCCAATCAGTCCGCTTTGTGACTGGCCATCCCAAGAATGGCGAGGTGGATCTGGCTTGGCAAGAATTTGCGCATAAGAACCAAACGATCGTCTTTTACATGGGCTTGGGTGGGTTAGAGAAGATTTGCCAGGAGCTCATCAATCATGGTCGGGACCCACAGACCCCCATGGCTGTGATCTCTAACGGTACGCTGCCCAATGCCAAGATTGTAGTAGGGACTCTGAGCAATATGGTAGCGCTGGTGAGACGCGAGCAATTACGCCGACCCACTCTGATTATTGTCGGTGAAGTGGTGGCGTTACGGCAGGTTTTGGGGTTTGCTTAATCACAGTTGGTGGGTTTCGGTAAGCCGGCAATCTTCGCAACGAGTTTAGCGGGTTTTCCGCCAAACAGTTGCATGACGTAAATGCTGCGGCCTTTTTCGGGTCCCAATTGAGCGCCGATGATTCTGATCAGCACGCGAGTAGGTGGCGAGACATTAAACTGTTGATAATAGCTGCGTGTGATATTGATGATTTCCCAATGGGGCTCGGTCAGGATAATGTTCTCGGCAGCCGCCAATTGTTCAGCGGCGGTCGGGGTCCAATCCGTCAGTTGGCGCAGAAATCCTTCCTTGTCGCAGCGTAAGGTCATCCCCAGCGCTTACTCTTAGTGTATTGAATGCTTAACGCCACGAGTTCCTCATAGTTGATCAACTTGATGTCAGGACCGAGTCTTGCTGACAGACCGCGAGCCTCAACGTCGGCGCTTACGGCGTATAAGGGAATGCCACGCTTAATCAATTCTCGCAGCGCAGCACCGGCGTTGCTCGTTGCGCAATAAACGCCATCTTCAAGTAACACCAGGCAATCGCCGTGACGGATAAAACCCGCGCAGCGCTGCAGGGCAGCATGTTCGGGAGACTTGTTGAGCAGGTGTAGTAACATTTAAAAATCCAATATCACATCATAATCGTGCAATATCGCCTCAAGTTCCTTTGGGTTCAATGGGGTCGGCGCCACAATCAGATCTTCAAGGGTGAGACCTCGAGTCAGCAGGTCTGCAGCGCTGCAAAAGATCGCATCCACCCCATAATCGAATAAAGCCTGGTAGCTGACTGAGTAATTACGACTGGCCAGGGATTGGGTTGCCTGGCCTTTCAGCAGTTGATAGACACCGTCGCCCAGGAACAGGACGGCACAGTCTGCAAAGGCAGATCCGGCCAGAATAGCATCCAGGCCCTCCTGGCCAAACAGGGTGCCATGGGGCGCGTGGGACTGAATGAACAGTAATTTACGCATCAGGGTCCAAATGTCAGGGTGCGATCGGCGGTGAGGGCGCCATCAATCAGCTGGCCCAAACCGCTGATGACGAAGGGTGCCTCGACGTTACTCTGAGACTTCTCGTAACGGTCCGCCTCGGTAGGATCTAACAGGCCTCGACGCAAGGCTGAGGCAACGCAAATGATCAGTTCCAGGCCGTGCTCCGTCGCCAGCGAACGCCAGGCATGATGCAAATCAAACTCGTCCTGGGGAGGCGAAAGTAGGGTGTTGGCGTTATAGACACCATCGTGATAGAAAAAAATTCGATAGATTTCGTGGCCGCTGGATAATACCGCGCGCGCAAAGTGCCACGCTGACAGCGATGCTTGCGTCGTGTAGGGTCCGCCTTGAATAACAATCGTAAATTTCATGTGAGCTGGTTTGCGTCGCACTGTTTAATTAATCGCACTCAAGTGTGCAGGAGAAAACCGCACTTAAAAAAACGCCCCGGATTGAATCGCAGTCCGAGGCGGATATTTTCTACTGAGCCGGCTCAATCAGGACAGTCATGCCTCCTGGTTACCGTTTTTGTGCCGTGCGCGAAGCTTGGCGTTTAGTCGTCGTTACTCAAGGCGCCGGTGAGGTGCAACAGGGCCGTGAACAGGTTGTAGATATTCAGGTACAGGCCAACGGTCGCCATGATGTAGTTGGTTTCACCGCCATTGATGATTCGACTCGTATCAAAAAGGATGAAACCAGACATCAGCATGACAACAGCCGCAGAGATAGCCAATTGCAAACCTGAGACATACCAGCCGAAAAAGGAGCCAACAAACATCAACAACATGGAGCCAATCACGACCCACATGCCAGCAATCAGGAATCCGCCCATAAATGAGAAGTCCTTTTTACTCATCAAAGCATAGCCAGACAGAGACAGAAAAATGATGCCTGTCAAGCCCGCAGCGGTCACCACCGTCTGCGACCCAGCTTGAGAAGCCATGTAATGGTTCAGAACGGGTCCCAGCGCAAAGCCGAGGATACCGGTAAAGGCGAACACCAGCACAATGCCCCAACCGCTATTTTTGAACTTGCTGATGGCGAAGATCAACGCGAAAGACACGAGTAACGGAATGAAACCCATGTAGGGTGCATTCATCGCCATCGCAACAGCGGCCATGCTGGCACTGAAGAGCAGTGTCATGGACAGCAGCATGTAGGTGTTGCGTAGAACTCGATTGGTTGAGATGGCTGAGGTGCGGCTATCTGTCATAAACTGCGCGTCTGTCATTCTATCTCTCCTGAGGGTTGACGGAGAAAATTTTACGGTTGTGGGGACCAATTGCAAGGCCTCCTTGAACTAAACACCAGGTGTTCGCTGGTGGTCTGGGTTTGGCGCGCTTCGCTGAGACTACACGTCATAAATATTGCTTAAAAAGCGATGGATTCAAAACGGACATTCAGGACCTGGGCCACGCAGTTAATGGTGGCGTCTGGATGAAAATCAAGGTTAGACTGGCGCGCAATCGACGAGCCGCAGGTAACAAGGCCTGCGCGGGTTAACCGCGAGATTGTTGAGTCAGCACAGATACTCTCATCTGAGTTCATAGATTTGGCGCAACGAGCGGGGCGCTAACGAGCAGGGCACAGATGCAAGTAGCACTGAGATTATGAGAGAAGATTATGGGGTCTTTGGCCTATCCACGTTTCCTACCTATGACTGGCAGTATTAATTTCCGCGACTTTGGCGGCTATCAAACCCTGGACGGGCGGCAGGTTAAGTGGCGTACCCTGTTTCGCTGCGGAGCGCTTAGCATGTTGACCGACTCGGATCAGGTGCTGTTTAGCGAATTAAATATCGGCGTTATCTGCGATTTGCGTCGTGTGGATGAGGCTGCCGGCAATCCGACGCCCTTGTATCCGCCTTTTCACGTTCGTCAGGCTATTCCCATCGCGCCTGGCAGCAACGAAATGCTGCGTCAAAGTATTCAGGACGACAGCCAAACAGCGGACGACCGCGTGCGCTTTATGACCGAGATCACTCGCGAGCTTGTCAGGAATCATCACGCAGAATATCGCCTGCTGTTCAACCAGTTGCTTGATACGCCCAGCGGCTTTTTGCTCCATTGCTCTGCGGGTAAGGACCGTACCGGGTTTGGTGCAGCTATGATTCTTGCGGCCTTAGGCGTCGAGGAGTCAGTGATCATGGCGGATTACTTGCTGACCAATGAAGCGAGCTGCCTGCGTGAATTTATGCAAACCCGTATGCGAGAGCACTATGGGGCCCATTTCGATGACGCCAGTTTGGCAGCCGTCGGCGGCGTGAGACCTGCCTACCTGGCGGCGGCTTTTGATGAAATCAAACGTAACCACGGTCATGTGGACAATTATCTCGAGGAAATAGGCGTCGACAAGCAGGCCAAACGTGCGCTGCGGGCAAAATTGCTCGTATAAATCTCGTGTAAAGCCCGTGTATATAAAGCTCGTGTATATAAAGCCCGTGTATATAAAGCCCGTATAGAGTCAGTGCCTAACAGCTACACTCGCAGGCTTTTTTCATGGGCCAACTCTCGCTTCAGCAGCCCCGAGAGGCCACTCATCTCGTCGGCGATGACCTCAATGATGTCGTCGCTGGAGATGATGCCGACGAGAGATCCTTGCCTGTCGACCACCGGAATTCGTCTGACACCCTGAACTTGCATCAGGCGAATAACCTCGATCAGCTCGGTGTTCTCCTCAGTTGTCACTATCTCTCGAGTCATGATGTCGCCTATGACCACAGCGTCCAAATCGACGTCTTTGGCGAGAATCTCGAGCACAATATCTCTGTCGGTAATAATACCTTTCGGTCGGGGTGGAGTCACATCGCCATCGACTACAACGATATCGCCCACATGATGGCGCCGCATCAGGTCGCAGGCCGTTCTAATAGAGTCCTTGGGTTTCGCGACGACCACCTCGCGACTGCAATAAGCTCCTGCCGTCATGCCTTTGACCCCCTGAGTCTGTTGTTTGAAAGAACAGGGGCAATCTAGCGCTTTGACGACGGCGGACCCTGATGCACATCAACTCGATGATTAATCCAGGTCATGATTGACGGTCAAAGCGCCATTGATACACATCAAAGTCGTGGCTGGTTCGATTCACTATGCTTTGCAGCTTATCAATCACCTTGAGGTCAATGACACCCTATGCACAGTCCATTGCAAATCACATTTCGCCACATGGATCCTTCTGCTGCGGTCGATGCGCGAATTCGAGAGTACGCCGAAAAGCTCGACCGTTATCACGATAACGTCATCAGTTGCAGTGTCGTGTTTGATGCGCCGCACCAGCATCAGTCAAAGGGTAACCTTTTCCATATCAGCGTTGATGTCAATGTGCCCGGCCACGAGATAGTGGTCGCTCGTGACGCGCACCAAAGGCAGGCCCATGAAGATCCCTATGTGGCGATTCGAGATGCCTTTGAAGCGGTGTATAAGCAGCTGAAGAATGTGGCCCAGATCAACCGCAAGGCCGTGAAGCACCATGAACTGCCTTTAATGGGAGTGATTCAGTCGATGCCCTGGGCGCAGGATTTCGGCACCATTCGCGCCGTGGATGGCCGAGAGCTGTACTTTCATCGCAACAGTGTTCTGAATCGAGATTTTGAGACGTTGAAGGAGGGTCAGGCGGTGCGCTATCACGAGGAGCAGGGTGATATGGGCCCTAAGGCAAGCACGGTCACTGTCGTTGACTAGCTTTTGATGACGAGCTTTTAATGACGAGCTTTTAATGACTAGCTGTTATTGACCGTAGTTGTTGACTAGCGTTCATTTACTAGCCGTGCCTGAAAAGCAGTGATTGAGATTAACCTGCAATAGCGCGTCAAACTCAACTCAGCGCCCAGAATCGACGCTGTGTCAGTTTTTGCGCTGTGCTGCCAGGAGTGATTGGACGAATACATACCGCCAGTGCCCTGGCGGCGCAACATCAGGCGAAGTAGTCAGGTATTTTGGCTTCGATCAAAGCTTCGCTCGTCTGCCAGAGTTGATCAGCCAGATTGGCGTCGATCGCGTAGGTCATAACGCCTGACGGCGCACCTGGATGCGTTTGGTGAATCTTCGCAAACCCACAGTCTTCAAGATAACACCCGCCTTGACCATGGAGTGCTGGATTGGTAGCCGCCCAGGTGGAGGTCGAGGCACCTTCTTCGACCGATTTAAAGCGTTCGTTGATGTTGCCCTTGGTATCCACCCATCCTCTTGACCTGATCTCTGCCTCGGTCATGTGCCGTTGCAGGTTAGTCATGATACCACCTGGGTGGACGGCGAAGGCTTCAATCCCCGCGCTCTGGTAACGGTGCTGAATAGCAACCGCAGTTAAACTGTTCGCTGTCTTAGCCTGACCATAGCTGAGCCAGGGATCATACAGACGTCGCTCAAACTGAATATCGTCAAAGACAACTGGGCTGAGTAAGTGGCCAGTTGAACTCAGGCAAATGACGCGCGCACCACCGGCGTTTTGCAATTCAGGCAGCAACAGGCGAGAGAGGGCATAATGCCCTAGATGGTTGGTCCCGAATTGCATCTCAAATCCATCCTCAGTGGTCATCCGTGGGCAGGCCATGACGGCGGCATTGTTCACCAGAATATGCAGCGCCGAATGTGTACTGCGATAGTTTTCCACAAACCGCCGAATACTGGTCAGAGAGCTCAGGTCAAGCTCAAGGGCGTTGGCCTCAAAGCTGGCCGCGATTGTGCGCGCACGGTCAAGATCTCGACAGGCTATCGTCACATCAGCGCCCGCATGGCGCAAAGCTTTGGCAGTTTCGAGGCCTATGCCAGAGTAGCCGCCGGTAACGATGACCGACTTGCTTGCAAGATCCATATGCTGAATTGCGGCCATTGCCGTGGTGCGATAGCCGAATGGTTCTGTCATGTAATCTTATCCATTAATCATTAAAATTTGTGACATTAAGCTTTGGGAAAAGCTTTCTTAGAAAGCTTTCTTAAAAAGCTTTCTTAAAAGGCTCTTTTACAAAGCTCTTTTAAAAAGTTAAAGATGTTCTGCGCCAGGGCCCTCTGTACCGACTTTGATGTCAACTGCGCATTGTTCCAACTTAAGGCCCATAAACAAGCACTCTAGCAGCTTATGTTTTAGCAGCTTATGTTTTAGCAGCTTAGTTTTGAGTGAAACAAATCGCAACTGGCTCGACAGAAAGGTGAGGCCTAACGATTCGATGTCGTAAATCAGTCTCGTCTATTAAGCGTCGCAAACAGTTCCGCAAATTCACGGCTGAGTTTGTGCCGAGGCTCCAGGTAAATGAGCGGCATTCTGCGCGCGTGGGACTCGCGCATCTTAACGGAACTCGACAGGTAAGGGGCCAGGACTTGAATGCCCGCCGTTTTCAGTTCATCCACCGCCATCTGCGGTAGTTTTGCACGAGCTTGAAATTGATTAATGATCACACCTTCAACCTGCAAGGCCGCATTGTGATCGTCTCTGATTTCTGCCAGAGCGTCGATCAGGTCGAGCAGTGCATCTCGTGCAAAGGCATCGCAGTCAAACGGAATCAGACATCTATCTGCGGCGATCAGGGCCGATAAGCTATAGAAGTTCAGTGCTGGCGGCGTATCGATGAAAATATGCTCATAACTCTTGGCCTGTTCCTGAAGAAAGGCGCGTAACTTGTAAATCTTGTGCCGTGATTCAAGCTTTTGCTCAAGGTCCAGCAATACCTGACTGGCTGATATCAGAGACAGGTTCGCAAATTCCGTTGGCCGAACGTAATCCTGCGGTTGGTAATCTCGGTAGTGGAATGAGATTTGAGATTCAAAGAACTCGGCGATACCAACCACCTCATCTTTGCGGTCATGGCCTAGATAGCTGGTTGAGTTTGCCTGTGGATCAAGATCGACCACCAGCGTCGAAGCGCCTTGGCTCGCCGCGACGGCGGCGAGATTACAAGCAATAGAGGACTTGCCAACGCCACCCTTGCGATTGAACACTACACGGATCATTGTCGTCTCCCAAGCATTGGAAGGCGCTATTGTGCATTGCACGATAAGAAACGTAAAGTGACAATGACGCCCCCCCGTTTCGAGTATTGATCATCCTTCAAGAAGATACCTCACATCTCTCGCTGTTGGGCTTGAAATATGGTGCCGACTTTCGCCGGCGGCACTTGACAGGGACGGGGATCATGGCGTGCCCATCGTGCCGCCTGACCTCTGATGATTCGCTCACCGTGCGGCTGGGTGCGTACCAGATCTGTATAGGCAAAGGCATCGGCGGCGGCATAAGTCTGCAGCAGCAAGGGCCGTTTTTGAGCAGACAAATTTGGCAAAGAGCCGTGTACTGTTCGGCAATTGTGGATGGTGACAGTCCCGGCGCGGCCCACCGGAAAGACGGCAGCCTCGACATTCAGCGTGGGAAGATCAGCGTCCTTGATGTGGCCGGTCCACCGTTCACCATCATACTGATCATACAGGTCGCCGAGGTGACTACCTGGTATGAAGCCCATCTCGCCCTGACCCGCCACGACATCTTCGAGATAGACCCCGATGGTGATCAAGTCATAGTTGGTATGTGGCCAGAACTGGATATCCTGATGCCACTTGACTGCTTCACCACCATGGGCCCACTTAAAGTTGAGTTTACCGTGGTGGAACTTGATATTCGGGCCGAGGATCGCCTCGGCAAGATCGACAATTTCTGACTGAGCCGCAAACTCCCAATAGGTTTCGTCTTGGTCCACCGGACTGTTGAGTCGTCTCAGGCGTGGCATAGTGCTGGAATGATTCGGCTCTATATCAAACTGCCGATTCGACACAGTCACGCTGCGGCTATGATCGATAAAAGACTCGGTCACCTGATTAAGCCGAGTTAACCAATGATCTGAGACAAAGCCGTCAAGAACGACATAACCGTGCTCGTGGTAATGCGCTAGCTGTGTGGCGGTTAGCATTGCGATGCCTCGTTTCAAGTTGTTTTAGACCACTGTATCATTACCATGAGCAAGGCCCTAGTGGTTGATTGCGTCCAGCCATCCGTCCCGTTGGTCGCAATAATTGAGTTGTTTTTCTTTTGCCACTGGCAGATAGTAGGGTGGACCCTCTGAGTCGAAACCTATTATGTCAAAGCCATCATTTTTTGCCTACTTGCGCCACCGTGAAATTGATTTCATGCCAACGGGTCAGTTGCGTTGGTGGCTGTTGGGTTTAATTGTTCTAGGCTGGGCTGTGGAGCAGTATGAGGCGCTGAAAAATGGGCCTGTGCTGGTCTATATTCTAGCTGACTTCGACAAGTCGCTGGTGGAATGGGGTCAGGTGGCTGCTGTGGCTGGGCTGGTCTATAGCGCAGGGGCGATTATCTTGAGTCGAGTCGCTGATCGCTTTGGTCGAAGACCCTTGATGATCTGGCCCGTCTTTGCCTACGCGGTAATCTCGGTGCTTGGAGCCGTAGCGCCTAACTTCTGGACGCTGGCATTTTTGTTTACTGCCGGCAGTTTTTTAATGGCCGGAATGAATCCTGCAGTGCACGCTGCGTCCCGTGACTTGACCCCTCGAATGGGCCGCGCCATGGTGTATGCGTGGGTCTCACTGGCTTTTACCATTGGCGCCCTGATGTCTACTGCGGTGGCGGCGCAAACGCTGCCAATCTGGCCAGGCTGGCGCTCACAGTATTGGATTGCCGCAGGTCTGGCAGCTGTGACGGCCCTGCTGATTTACATTTTCTATCGAGATTTAAGCCTGCGCATTCGCGGCAAAATCCTGCAGTCGCAACTGGAGCAGGTGGCAAGCGAGAGCCTCGAATCAGAGGCTCAAGCGCGCAGTGCTTATGACGATGGCCGCCTGGTCTATCGCAGCCTGAGGTTGTGGCTTCTGTCGCTGGTCATAGTGTTTTGGGCGCTCACCTATGTGACCGTCTCCGGCTACGTACCCACCTATCTTGTGCAACACCATCGTCTTGACCCGGCACGCGCTGCCGCTGTGACATCCTACTTCTGGATAGTCTTTACGGTCAGTGTGTTTATTTCCGGCTGGCTCTCTGACAAGTTCCTGGTTCGCAAGACAGTGACCGCCTTTGGTGGCGTCACAACTGGCTTGTGTTTTTTTGTTGGTGCCAACCTGGATGTCGATGTATCGACGACGCTGCTGATTTTAGTCTGGTCAATGACCGGATTTTTTGCAGGCTTCATTTATCCCGCTTGGTGTGCGATCTATTCCGAGACAGCGGAGAGCATTAGCCCCCATGGTGTTGGCCGTGCCTTTGGGATTACTGCAACCCTGTCACCGATCGCTGGCCTGTTTCTGAATCTCGGCTTGCCTCAGGTGGTCAATCTCTGGGGCTGGTCAACCTGGATGATGATTGCCGGTGGATGTTGCTTTTGCGTCGCTGCGCTCGTCGGGGTTGGCAAGGGCCCCTGGTGGGTGAGTCGAGCGCAAAACGCGGTGACGCCGGTATTGGCTGTCGAGAAGGTTTAGGCGCCTGCACCGACCCTAGCTGGCGAGCATGGCGTCGACCTTGTCTAGACCGTCATAAGGTAAAAATTCGCGGCACTGGGCTTGAATCGCCAACAGCGATAGCCGATCCGCCAGCTCGTTACCCTCAACGCCAGTGTGTGCCTTGATGTGGTCTATGTTGACCTGGCCATCCAGCGCCAGATAGTCATCGTGCATACGGATGATCAGGTCGCGGTTCGCCAGTTCTCCCACCTTTTTCTGCCAGCCTCGTGCCTTCCAGCCCAGAGCCCAGGTTGTCATGGCGTTAATGCTGTACATAGAGTCGCACAATATCTGCACTGTGAGGCCAGCTGTTAAACGGCTGCGCGCAATCAGTAATGCCTGATGCAGAGCATTCAGCTCAGCGGTATTGTTAGTTCCGGCGGCCTGGTAAAGACCGTAGTGCATCTCAATTAATTGACCTCTTAAATAGACCACCAGGCCTGATCCTGAAGGCCCAGGGTTGGGATCACAACCGCCATCACAAAAGATACTGATATCGATGTTAGGATTGATGACCTGCTTCAGCGACGACGATTTAAGCGCCGGTGTTATGGAACGTGGCGGAGCTTTTGTCGGCCCTGCGCTGAAAGCAGCAATAGCGCTTTCATGACTTTCAAAGGCCTTGAATTTCGCGCCAGGATAACCCGTGACGAGCGATTGAACGCTGCTCCAGTCAAAAAAGATACCCGTTTCGCGACCTGTCCAGATGACGTAAAACTTGGGTTTCTTATTCACCATCTTTAGTGGGTTCTGGCTTTACAACGGGTGTCAATAAAATCCGCCTAGACTGGTTCAGCAACAAAGACCGGTATTTTTCGCGTCGTTTTCGCCTGATAGTCATTATAGGGTGGGTAAGCCGCTGCCGCTGCCGCCCATAAGCGAGACCGCTCTGCCTCGTCAGTAACTTCGCGCACGTGCATATCAAAGACTTGGGTCTCGTCTCGAATCTGAACCTCGGGATTGGCACGCAGATTGTAGACCCAGACGGGGTTCTTAGGTTGGCCACCCATGGAGCCAACGAGGATGTAGTTAGCGTCGACCTTGACGCGCATTAACGGGATTTTACGTATTGCGCCGGACTGATTGCCCAGATGCGTGACGATGATGCAAGGCAAACCAGTTTCTAGCAGCTTAGTACCGCGGGTGCCACCGCTGTTCTCGTATAATTCAACTTGTTTGCGCACCCAATCGATCGTTGGTGGTATATAGTTTGGCATGCTTACACTCCTTGGCGCTGCTTATCTTTCTCGCATGATCGAGCAATCGCAGGGATCTGTCAATTCAGCGCCATTAACTCGACGGTTGTCGTGTTGTTTACATTCGCCTTTCGACCCAGCCGCCTCAGGGTGCGCTTATCAGTGGTCGCACTGAGGATGCCAGCTTACATGAAACGCGGGCTACTCAATTCGAGTGCGGTACTCCTGGATCAGTTGACCACCAGCCGGTATGTCCTCGTTTAACTCTATCTGCCATTCTCGAATGGCAGGGTCATAACAGGGCGAGGGCGCGCCGCCGGCGCAGGGACCGGTAGTGTTGGGGTCGTAGCTGAAGTCTTGAGCAAGGCCATCATCAAATGTTTCGCTCAACACTGTGTAGGCGCCGGACAGCGAATAGCTCGCTGTCCAGTTGATGCCGGGTCGGGTCAATTCCAAGCCCAGAAATGCCCCCAGTGAGTTGCTGAGCCTCACCGCTTTCGCCGTACCGAAGCCTGTGTTTTGTATGCGGTTTTGATAAGTCAGAATTTCGCCCGGAGCGACAAGACCTGCGACAGACGTGGCAATGGTCAAGGATGGTTGACCAAGAACCTCGTAAGTTGCCGTGCCACGATCAAAAACGCGCTGCTCTCGACCCTCGCTACCAGTTACCTGAAGTGTCCAGATGCCCTCTAAACCGGCCATGACACTCGGCGCCGAAATCTCAAACTCGTAGAGTCGAGCAGCAGGTAAAAGATCACCAACGTAGGTTAAAGCATTAATGGTGGGTGTTTGGTCCGTTGCTGCTGGGTCAGTGAGAGTCAAGGTTGGGCAGTCCATTGGTGTGGCCCCAACACAGTTGCTGTTCACGTCACTGGCGCCAAAGGCATCGGCGATGGTTGCCTGCACCCAAAGGCTGTTAGGGCCGCTTGCAACCTGTCCGGGTTCGATCGCTGAGGCACAGCTGAAGTCCAGTTCACAGCCGGCAATACCGCCGTTATTCGTCGCGCTCTGATTGAAAAATTTCAGCTGGGTCACTGTGATAGAGCCCAGTACCGGTAGTACCACCTGAGCGTAATCGTTTATCGGCGGAACAATTTGAGCCAATTCTGCGTCGCGGCCTCGGCCCTGGTTATTGGTCACCGTCAGCCAAATAGAGGAGCCGGCAGGCAGCTCTACAGGGGCTGCATTGATCAGATTAAAGGTTTCCAGTGACAGGACACTTTGCAGCGCGATTGTCCTGGTAGCGGTACCGATCAACTGGTCGCTCAGTGTATCGTTGACCCATAGCTGCACCTCGATGGCGCGATTTTTGCCGTCATTCACTCCGCTGCTACCTAGGTAGAGCTTCACGTCCACGGGCCCCGCCTCGAGCAACAGGTCTCTTACGATTGGCTGGTCCAACACTAGAGTGTTGGTGCCGCCGCCGGCCGTCAAAATTGTACTAAAGGCGCCTGGTGTGCCGCGGGTCAGCGTGTTGAGGCCCAGATAAAGCTGTTTACTACCGGCTTCCGGAACCTGCGATTGTGAAAGGGTTATGGTCTGAGCAGAGGGGGTCGCGCCCGGTCCATCGGGATTGATGATAGTTGCCGTATTGTTGACCAGCATGCCCGGTGTGCCGTTGCCGACCGTCGTGGTGATAACGAGGTTACATTGGGCTCCGGCGCCGAGAAAGATGTTGGTCAGACTCACAACTCCGCTGCTATGAGTGACAAGCAGTGGACTCGAGGCCTCGTCTAGGCAGTTTGTCACAGCGTTACTGTAGTTCAGGCTCAGAGGGCTTTGCTGCAGCGAGTCGGTGACCAACAGGTTGTTGGCCGGCAGCGCCCCAGAGTTGATGAGTGTTATGGTATAGGTGAGGGTGTCACTCGGGTTCAGGTCACCGCTAAAGCGAGCTGTTTTAGTCGAGGTCGAGAGGTTCGATGCGGATAGCGTCGTAAAAGAAGCGGCCGCAGCGTGGCTGACCAGCGGCGCAGTTTCCAAACCTTCATGCGCAATGACCTGCAGCGTCCAGCTACCTCTGGTGGCTGGCGGGTCTGAGTCGGTGCGGATCAAGTAATAGAAAGTTCTCGTGGCGGGGTTGCCGTCCTCAAGTTCGCTGGAGAATGCAAAACAGGGTGCGTCGCCCGCCTGACAATTGGCGAGAGGCACTGCAGCGCCGATCGTATTATCAGGATTGCTCAGGAAGACTTGAGTGGGATTTGGGTCCACTGGGGATTGGATATCTGCCTGGCCAAAGGGGTCGCTGATCGTTACTTGCGCGTAAAGGACCGAGCCTGGTTCTGCATTCGTTATCAGTGAACCGCTGCCAGATTCGTCCAGATGAAAACTGATGGCGTCGACATTGATAACCGGGTCTGGCACCAAGCGCACGACTGAATAACTCCCTGCCGTATCAAAACTGTAAAGTTCCGCGTCACGATTGTTATTGGTCTGCAGATTACTGACGCTCAGCTGCAGACGATTACCCGCAGGTATCGTCAAGTCGGTGATCAGAGGTAAGCTGAAATTATAAGTTGCCACATTCCCGTCCAGGCTGACATTTTGAGTAGTGCTACTGATGGTTGTGACTTCAAGACCAGCATGGTATCCAAGGCTTACCATCATCGACCGATTGCGATTGTTAGCCTCGCCATTGGTCTTCATGCGTAGCGCAATATTGATTGGCCCGTTGGCAGCTTCGAGTGTGATCGCTTTTGCCAATTCTGGCGTGAGATTCAGACTGACGCTGTTAGCGCCACCGCCCAGGTTGTTTAATACCAGAAAGTCTGTATCACTTGCCGTGTTGGGTCGAGCACGGGTGAGCAGGGGGCCATTGTCGAGTTGGGTGAGATAGAGCAGTTTGGTACCGACGGCGGCGACACCGCTGATGGTGAGATCCTCTGCATCCAGTATCTCGCTGACACCACCGTCGGCACTGATGAGTGCTCGATTTGAGATCAGGGTGCCGACCGACGTCGCAGGTTTGATGATGACATCATATTCAACGGTGAGGGAGCCCAAGGCAGGAACCGCAAGTTCATCCAATACTAAATCTGCTGGTAGTGAAGGCGGATCAGAGACAGCGACGCCGTTAACCTTGAGAGAACCGGAAATGTAGGCTACATGGGTAGTGATGGTGTCAGTCAATACGAGGTTAACAGGCGACTTGCCGCCCGTTTCCAACAAGTTGATCGAATAGTGCAGAGTATCACCCGGATTAGTGTCAGCATTGTTGCCAGAAGTTAAATTCGCGACAGTCTTATAGGAGTCCTCGAGGTTGACACTAGCATTATTGACATTGAGCAGAACGTTACGACTGGCACTGACCAGCGCTTCAGTACCCTCAAATGCGGTCACCTGAAACAGCCAGTCGCCAAGCTCGTTCAGATTGTGAGTGGGTGAGGTCAGAGCATATTGAAAGAACCTTTGGCTACCAATATCGGGTTGGGTGGAGGGTATCGTCATGGCTTCACCAATGATCGGTGTGGCCAGAGATGGCGCTGTCACGAAGAGGCGTGCTGAAGTGATATCTGCGGCACCAAATGGATCTTCTACCGTTGCTCGCACCCACACGGACGAGTTTTCTGCGGCCGAGTCCAGCTGAACTCCGCCGCTGTCGATGTCGTTATCAAAAAACTCGATGGCTGTAACGGCGAGAGGCTCAAGGGCATTGAGCGATACCAGGCTCGAATGATCACCAACGCCCGCATCTTTCATGCTATGCAATGTCACTGATTCGCCGGCAACGGGGGTGGTATTGGTGAGAGTCAGAGTCAAGGAGCTATTCGCAAGCAGTGGCAAGTCGTTAGCGAGGTCAATCTGTAATGGAAGATACTGAGCGCCCGTGATGCCGGGTAACAAGTTGACAGTGACTGTATCGGTGCCAATGGTGCCAGTTGATGCTCCTGTGTAACCCAGCGTTGCCTGGATTTGACGCTCGCCACCAAAACTGGTGTCAAGACTGATCCAGAGACCCAAATCGATACTGCCGGCAGCCAGAGTGAGACCTGATTGCAGCACAGGCGCCAGAGTCAGGGTCATAGTCCCACCCTGGCTGCTGACTGTGCGAAGAGTGTCGATGACTGGTAGTGTTCGGTCCAGACTGGGCGACGCTGCCAAATTGTCGACGTATAAGGGCTTGTTGCCACCCTCGATACTGAACGGACTAATCACTACCGAGGGTGCGGTCGCAGTAACATCGGTGCCCATATTGTCGACTGAAATGCTGGCGTCGATAAGGTCGCCAACAGAGAGTGATGTTGATACCTCGACGCTAAAGGTGACTGTTACTGAGGCCCCGCCGTCAAGGTTGATGTTTGAGATAACCAGATCAGTGCTTGAAGGGGTGACTGTGGCTGTCGCACTGCCAGATACCGTGATATTGCTGAGGTTTGTGGTGCCGCTGGGTATCGCCTCGGCAATAGCGACGGTTGTACTCGTCGTGCCGGCATTGTGAATTACGATGCTGTAGGTTAAAACGTCGCCCACGTCCCCAAAGAGTGGGGTCACGGAGTAGGTGGCATCGACCGCGGGCACCGTGGTTGTGAAACGGTTCACCTCAGTGTGGGTAATAACACCTTCTTGGCCCTCAGCTGCGGTAATAGTTGCGGCCCACAAGCCTGGGCTGACGAACGTAACTGGTGGTATCTCATAGGCGTACACATAGGTCTTGCGGCCGTCGATGGTGCTAACCGAGCTTTCTGTCATGGTAACCTCACTGACCTGCTCGACCAAATCAGGGTCAACCAGTGTCAGATTTGCACCAGTAATGTCAAAGGCGCCAAAGGGATCGCTGACAACCGTTTCGATGTAAACCGTGTGACCGGCTTCTATCAGATGAGCTGGTGGGACGAGCGCATTGTTGCGATCTGAATCCGAATAAAACCCGATGCTCTCGACATTGATGACGTTGACTGCATCGAGTATGACACTCGACTTAATCCCGTTGAGTTGCGAGTGCAGTTTGATGTTTCCCAATGAGCCGCCGCTGTTGGTGATCGTCAGCGTGATGTCTTCGCCGCTGCCAAGGTCCGTGATGGCCGAGTCGAGCGTAATTTGAAACGGGAGTAACTGAGCGCCGTTACTACCGCTGTTCATGCTCACGCCTGAAAGGCTACTACTGGTTCCGATGAGGGTCCCTGACTGGTAATGCAATGTCGCTGACAGGTCATAGACTCCGGTGTTCTCTGCTTCAATCCAGACCGAGACGGGAATAATGCCGGCACGTATGTTTAGGTTGCCAGCTAACAACGGATTGAGGGTCAGCATTTTGCTGGTGCCTGGCGCCAGAGAGACAAGGCTGTCGACAGTCGGCGGACTGCGGGTCAAAAACCCGGCGCCATTCAGATCGTCCAGATAGAGTATCTTCGCACCGCTTGCCAAACCAGCAACGAACAGAGTGGGTGCCGTGACAGATTGGTTAGCCCCATTGTCATGGGTGATCTCGAGGGTGCTGTTGATCAGGCTACCAGCGACGGCGCTCGGTTTGACAGTCACATCGTAAACCACCGAGCAGCTTTCGTTGGCAGCCAAGGACGGGTAGGTGATTGTGATGACTCCGCCGGCTTCGAAGAGCGTCAGGGCAGAACAGCTTAAGGTTGGTTGAAAGGTCAGGTTCGTGGTTTGAGCGTCGAGCAAACCGGTCATTACCAGGTTCATCGCAGCAACCCCCGCTGACTCCTGCAGTCTGAGGGTGTAGCGGATACTGTCACCCGCCTCCAGGCGGCCACCGTTGATATCGATGACCGTCAAATCAGATGCGGACAGGTCGCTGGGTGTTCCAGAGATTACAGGCGTTATATCACGGTCAACGTTGTTGTTGACACTGGTCTTGGCCATGACATCGAACAGACCATTGATCGCGCTTTCTTCGAAGAAATTGACCGGATCAAATTGATTCGAATCGGTATGTTTGCCGGTAAAGGTCGTGCAGCTGTCTATTAATCCATTGCACAGTGATGCATAGGCAATATTAGTCACCGGTGATAGGCCGCTTGTGACATCGGCGTTAACTACGATGTCTGGCAAATACTCACTGCGATTGAGTTTTCCGCCGGGCAACGTTGCCAGATCATAGGTGCAGATCAGCTTGTTATCGATGAAGTCAGTGGCCGTGCAGTCCCAACCGGGTGCAGTGATATCTGTCGCAGCGTCAATTTCTATGCCAGCGGGTAAGGCGTCATAGACATGTAAGTAGCCGGTTGCAGCGCCACTTAAGGCGACCTCGGTACCGTCGCCATTGTTGCGTACTTGAATCAAATATTGTGCCTGATTGCTCGAAGGAAACTGAAAAACATCAGGGCTGCTGAGAAAGACCTCGATATCTGCCAGGGCTTTGTTGTCGATGGCGATGACCTCTGCCATCAACAGCACCAGGTCTGTGCCACTGTTATAGCGGGTAGTGGCAGTGAAAGCGTTGGCCTGTTCGAATAACTCGGCGCTGATGTCATAGGTATCAAGATCTAGGCCGTAGGTCGTATTCGAATCGAAGAGATTCGGGCCGGTTACCGTCGAGTTATATTGGTTATCGGTGGGGTTGAGCCCATTGACCATGGTTGAAAAAGGGCCACTGCCGATCTGAAGCTGAAAATTCTCGGTGCCGAAGATCGTTTCATCGCCTTCAAAGGAAAGATGGGTCATCTTGCCTGTCGGTGTGTCGGGATCGACAACGAAATTTCTGGGTGACAGGTCAAATTGCGCGTTTTTAAAGTCCTTGAAGCCCTCAAACAAATTGATGACACGAACCTGGTCTATGGCAGGGTTTTCAAATACGACAATTAAAGCCCAAGCAGCGAGACAGGTTTGCGTGGCGGGCCGGTTGTCTGGCTCGCCCTCGACGTGGACTACCATGCCAGCAAGCGTATAGGCGCCAGGTCCTGTCACAATGTTTGAGACATCGCGGCGTGCACCAAAAAAGTCGACGACCCCTGAGCCAAGTCCCGTGAGATTGTTGAAGTCTCGATCATTGAAGCCGGCAGTGGAAGCAATGGCGACGCCATTCAGGGTCAAGGCAGTTTGATTGGCAAGAGATATAGTTCCAGTGCCGGTAATATAGGTACTGTCAATATCTGCAGAGCCCGCATAGTATAGGTAAGCATCCAGTATCTGAGCGCCAGCGGGAATATTTAGTGAGACACTTGAGGCCATCGGTGAAACGAAGGTGCAGGCATCCGTCGCATTACCGGCATTTCTAAAGCTCGCACCGGTCGCAACATAATCGATGTTACCCGCGTAGGTCTTGGTTAAACCAACGGTCTCACCGCCTGCGGCCAGTAAGACAGAAGAGCAGATAGCGGTCGTGAGAAACAGAATCCATTGCCAGACCTTGTTGGCTGTTAGCGAGTAACGACTGAATCGATTCAAGTGTCGTTTCGTCCTCCTGACGAATATTGTGGTCTGCCCATGCCGCAGTTCGAGACTAGGTGAGTTTTCGATGCAACGCATCGGCGACAGTCCGAATGGTTGAATTGATAGACCGAAAGGTGAGTGGCAGATACGGCCGGTCACTCGCCAGCGGCGCATCCGACTTATGCTGACGAAATATCGTTGCATCGCGGCTTTGTCATCATCTCCCGTAGCTGTTATCTTTCGGTGACGGCAGCGATGCAATCCCAGCTGTTAGGTTATTAAGCAACGATGCGACAGGAGTATCACCATCAGTACCATAAGCCCCAAAATTCTTATGGCGTATTCCGGTATCACGCTGCCGATGGCAGCGATGGGCATGCCTATTGCCGTTTATCTGCCGCGTTTTTATTCGGAGGGCATGGGCCTTTCGTTAGTGACTGTTGGCCTGGTATTTACGCTTGCACGGATCTGGGATGTGATCACAGATCCGATCATGGGCATGATCGTCGATCGCTATGACACACGTTGGGGGCGACGCAAGCATTGGATTGCCCTGTCTATTCCGATTCTGTTGCTCGCCGTCTACATGGTTTTTATGCCGAACCGCGAACAGGTGTCTGGCGGTTATCTGTTGTTCTGGCTGATCCTGCTCTATGTGGGCTATACGATGTTGGCGATCGCACACCAGTCCTGGGGCGCAGAGTTATCTCAGACCTACGATGAACGGTCTCGTTTGTTTGGCTGGCGTGAAATCTTCGTGATCGCCGGCATGGCAATTGTGCTGGCTTTACCTGCCGGCTTAGAGTTGACCGGATTCAATGATCAAGCTTCCAAGGTGGCCAGTATGGGTTGGTTCTGCCTGATTTTGTTTCCGCTTTTGGTGCTACCAACCTTGATCATGGTGCCAGACACCCATACGAGTCGGCAGTCTTCGGTTCCCTGGGGCGAGGCAATGCGCATACTCTACACTAATCGATTAATGTGGCGTTTGCTCCTGGCCGACCTGGCGTCGGGATTTGGTACTGCCGTGTCCGGCGCTCTGTACATTTTTGTCGCCAGTGCCTATTTCAAGTTGCCGGAACAGGCCAGTCTGGCTTTGTTGTTTTATTTTTTGACCAGTTTTCTGGCGATGCCCCTGTGGCTCAAACTCGCCTATAAGGTCGGTAAGGACGCAGCACTGAAAATCGCCTTACTGTACGCGGTGGTGATCAACCTTGGACTGCTGTTGGTGGCAGAGGCGGGCAATGTCGCAGTTCTCTGGGGTTTTACCATAGCCTTTGGCGTTGCTTTCGGCGCAGCGCCGACCCTGTTGCGGTCGATGATGGCGGATCTGACCGACGAAGACACCTTACGTAGCGGCCAACAGCGCGCTGGGTTGTTTTTCGCGTTACTTACTACCACCAATAAGTTTGGCGCTGCGCTGGCGGTGGGTGCCAGCTTTGCGATACTGGAGGTGGTGTTTGATTTTGTTCCCGGCGGAAATAATGCCCAACCGGCGCTAGACGGTTTGTTAGTGACCTATGCTCTAGGTACGGCCGCTGGTTTGTTCGTGGCCTTCTTGGCACTACTCGGCTACCCGCTGAATAAGCAGGCACATGATAAGATTCGAGCACAGTTGGCACTGCGCCAAGCAGTGGGGTAAACCTGACTGCTGACCCGCGGCGCATCTAAAGCAGGCCGGCCCGCGAGTTTGAAACGCTTAACTCAACGCCAGACCAAAAGGTAGAAAAGATGATGCCAACTTCACACCAAAACATGCGTCTTGCCAGCACCATAGCCGCAGCCGAGTCGGTACTCGATCAGGCAGTGGCGCAGGGTGACCTACGTCTTGGCCTCGCGATGATTGCCAGCAGCGAAGGGATTCTGTTTCAGCACGCGGTCGGCGCCCGCGATGTCGAGGGGCAGTCGCCGGTCGACATAGATGCGATTATCGCGATGGCATCCATGACCAAGCTGGTCACTACCGTTGCGGCACTGCAGTTGGTGGAGGGCGGTGCCTTGTCTCTTGACGAACCCGTCAATCACTATCTGCCAGCGCTGGAGCGTGTACAAATATTGGTAGAATTTCGTGGTGATGAACCTGTTTATAAGCCTGCACCCAGGGCGCCGACCGCACGAGAGCTCATCACCCATACCTCGGGGTTCGTCTATCCCATGTGGAACGCCACCGCATTAAAGGCGCAAACACTGGGGCTGACGGCTGGCTTAGCAGCGGGTCGAGCGTCGACTAACGCTCCCTTGAGTTTTGCGCCTGGGTCACGCATGGAGTATGGCATCAGCACCGACTGGCTAGGGATCCTGGTAGAACAGATCTCCGGGCAAACTCTGCTGAGCTATTTTCAGCAGCATATCTTCACGCCGCTGAAGATGGTGGATACCAGCTATTTTCTGCCGCTGGCGAAGGCAGATCGCGCAGTGCCGATTGTATTGCGTACGCCTGATGGCTTGATCGAGTCGCCCATTTTTCAGCCTAAGCCCAGTGATGAGACCGCCGAGTACTTTTATAGTGGTGGCGGTGGCCTCTACTCGACCCTGAGTGACTATACTCGACTTCTGCGCGCCTTGTTGCGAGGGGGCGAGTTGGAGGGTCAAAGGATCTTGCAAACCGCCACTGTCAATTCCATGTTTGCGAACCAGATAGGATCCTTGAGCGTTCAAACAGGCACCTCAGTAATGCCCATGCTCAGCAACGACTTTGATATGGGTTTCGGTTCCAGCGCCAAATGGGGGCTGGGATTTTTGCTGCACACCGAGGGTACAGCCCAGGGGCGTAATCCTGGATCAGGATCCTGGGGCGGTCTCTTTAATTCCTATTTCTGGATAGACCCGGCTCAGGATCTCTGTGGGATTTTCGCAACTCAGCTGCTGCCGTTCTTTGACGCGCAGGCAGTGGCGACTTTAAAGGCGCTGGAGCGTATCGCTTATGGACAATCAGAGGCCTAGATACGGCCTAGCCTCAGTAGCAAGGTCCGCGATCTATAGCTGAGGTTAGCCTGGTTGAAACCCTGCTCTCCATAAACCCTGCTCTTCATAAAATCAGTTCTACATAAATGCCAGTGGCTGCCGGTGAAATGCGACCACCACCAGGGTAAACGCCGTAAAATCAAAGCATTTAATTCAAAGCTCTTAATTCAAAGCTCTTAGTTCAAAGCTCTTAATTCAGAGCCGTGACCTGATCAAAGCGGTAATTTCCTGCTTTCTCGGAAACCGTCCGGTTTGGTATTTGGAATAGATGAGGTCGCCATCAACGACGACGTCAAAGATGCCTTTGCCCAGTGGCGTCAGCGTGACAACAACAGGAGTTGCTGGTGGTAACTCCGTCTTAAGCTCGGCCGACAAACTGTCCGCCTCGGGCTTATAATTTCACTGCGCACAGTATCGTATCTCGATAAGCATACTTGCTCCTTGTTTTAATGCCCCTTTAACGGAAAAGTTTTTTGTTAATACTCTCGTGTAAAAAAAGCCCTACGGATTTTTGTAAAAGCCCGTTAGCGGGCTATGTGTTCGCCAACCATACTAATGATGATACCCGTTGTAATGCGCGTGCCAAATGGCATACTCTCGATGACTATAATGACTGAAGCGTGGTAGAAATCTATGTTTAACGCATTGACTCAAGGCAAACGCCTGATGTGCCTGTTCACCATTATGGGTCTGCTGGTGGCCTGTAATCCCGATGACGAAAGTACCCAGCCGTCAGCCTCAGCCGACACGGCGACGGCCAATCCCGAAGGTTTAGCCATTGCCTGTGATGCTGCAGCCGGCGTCACGCCAGTCTGCGGTTTCCACAACCCGGAGGATTTAGCGGTCGTTCCCGGTGGCGAGTTTTTGTTAGTCAGTGAGATGGGTGCCTTCATGACGCATGAGCCGACGACCCTTGCGCTTTTGGATATCGCCAGAAGTCAGCGGGTTCCGCTGACCATCGATTGGGAGACAGACGAACCACGCTGGGGTGATCCCGCTTGTTTAGCACCCAACGCCGCCAAGTTCAGTCCTCATGGCATAGACCTGATCACGCGAGACGATGGCCGACACCAGGTGTTGGTGGTTAATCATGGCGATGAGCAAGTCGAGTTTTTTGAATTGATCGCTGCCGGTGCGGATAGCCGTCTGGACTGGAAGGGTTGTGCCCAACCGGGCAATGACGCCTATATGAACGATGTCGCGGGTCTCAAGGATGGTGGTTTCTTTGTCACCCATATGTGGAACAAGAGTACACCCTTTGAAACCGTCGTTACGCAGCTGACTGGTGGTGAGAAAATTGGTTGGGTCTGGGAGTGGCAAGCAGCATCAGGATTCACCAAGCTGTCGGGTTCTGATGAGCTCATGCCTAACGGCATTACGGTCAGCGCTGATAATACGAAATTGTTTATCAATATCTATATGGGTAACAAGACCATCAAGGTTGATAGACTCACCGGCGAAGTTGAAGGCGAAGTCGCCGTTCGCAGTCCCGATAACGTCGTGATCGATGCCGAGGGTAATCTCTGGATCGCATCGCACCTGCACGACCCCATCAATGACAGATGTGATGATAGCCAGCCAGGTCCCTGTTTACTGGAGTTTCAGGTCATCAAGGCTAACTCGAACGACATGACATCCAAAGTGGCGTTCCAGCACAAGGGAGAACCCATGGGCTACACAACTGTTGCCTTACCCCACCAAGGAAGGCTTTATATGGGCAGTGCCCATGGCGATCGAGTGGCGAGTATCGCCTTGGATTAGCTGGCTATCTCGATTAGTCTGGGTTTACGGCAGCCAGAAATTAGCTTAGCACACCCATTTACGCTTTTTCGTGACGAGTGATAGATGGGTGTGCAACGAATGCGTTTGCACCCAGTTCTAGACAGGCTTTGCTATCAGGTCGAAGAGCCCATCACAATTGTGATTGTGCAAAATAAATTCGAAGAATAACGTATGGTAGCCTGCCGGCAAGTCTTGGTAATACAGTCGGCTGTTTTCGATAGATCCTAAGTTGCTAAGATCCTAAGTCGCTATTAGGATAGTTTGAAGGCAGCTTACCGTAGCCTGATCTTGAATGGATCAATCTCGTGCTTTGACTTGATGATGGAGAAGGGGAGGCTACTCAGCCAATGCGTTTGAGCATTGGTTAAGCAGCCTACTCGTCATTCACTAGTCAAAGCACACTGGCTAATTACAAGGCGCTGATTCTTTGAAAGACGTAGCCTCGAGAGAAGTTGTCACAGGTGTAGGTTTTTTGTGTGAGCTTAGTCCAGGTCGCCATTGCGTCGGTGTTAGTCAGAAACGCGGTTGATTTACCAACATTCTCAAAGTCACCACCCCACAGGAATTTAAAGGTACCAGCCCTTTCTTCGTTCGCGCCATAGCTTGGAAACATCGCTGTGACGCCATGATCTATATTGTTTGCATCGAGATACGCATTCCAGCCTTGAAATGCTGTATTGACATCGCTCGGCCCCTTACCCTTTGCAAGCGTACAATCAAACATATAGCCGAAGGCTGACTCCAAATTGGACACGATATCGGGTCTTACCTGGATATTGTTGACGTGCTGGTTGTTGCAAGTCATAACTCGCTGCATGTTGGCGCCAAGCTCTTGCCCAGCAGCGGTCGTATAAAAGCTTTGTAAACCGGACATCTCTTCAGCATGGCTAGGCCAGAATCCCAGCAGTAAGAAGTCAAAATTATAACCTGTGGCGGGTTTGTAATGGGGCATCGCCATCCACATATCAAAATCATGCCCGCCGGCCGTCAACCAGGCTCGAGCGCTTGCCAATATGGCATTTACATCATTCATTGAGGCGCCAGGATTGACATTACAAGCTTGTACTTGCCCCGGAGTCATGACCGGGTCATCTGCGTAGGCTGTCGTGACGCCAATGGATAAGAGTGTCAAGACGAGATATTTCATAAACAGCTTCATCATTTACTTCCTTTTGGTAATTTGGTGGCGTTAGCTCTAATTCGATAGATAGGTGCTTTTTCTTCCTTTTATTCAGGTAACCAAAACAGGTAACCAAAATTGAATGACAACAAGAAGCCCATGTGCGGTTTTTATGAGGGGTTACCGCCTGGCCGAGACCTGTAAATAGAAGCCACAGACAACCCTAACTGCAGGTCGTACTTCCTGTTCCACTCAACAAAAAAATTACCATAGAGTTTTATTGGGCTGAATATTTGTTCGGTATTGGTTCACTCGATGATTTTTGCATGAGCACCGAATGAAAGGTGCCTTCCATCTCGCTAGATAACTGACGAGGAATGGCAGGGGAGCTAAGGCTCTGCAGTAAAGGACACAAGTCGCTTGAGTGCTTGTCACTCGCTTTTGCATGCTGTTATGTATGTCTGAAGCTGTTTTATTGATGTTAGATCTACTTGAGCCAAACAATCATCGCTTCAGTCCGAAACCGTCGGATTTACAGCCTCTAATAGGCCGTGCTATCGCACATTTTTATCATGCGGCCAGAATCGAACTAATATAAAAGGCTAAATTAACGTACTCGCATATCCAAGTCTGTAGGGCTCTACGTAGTAGTCTGGTAGTTGACTCTGGGCGCCGCTGTTACTTCTAGATCAGTGTCGGCGCTTCAAAAGCAGACCTCAATTTTCCTAAGAGCCCCGTGTCCGCTGCAAAGCGCGGTAGTTTTCGCGTTAGAAGTAATGCCATGCGCGCGTAATCCTGGCCGTCAATACTGCGATTTACCAATGTCGAACCATTATTGGCGGCCCGAGGTCAGGGCAGTAACCTTAAGTTGCCTTACAGCCAAATTTTGCTAGTTATTGATTCAAGGAGCCTAAATGAAGTATCTACTCGCAACATTAATCGTATTAATGTCCTCTATCGCTTATGCAGACCACCATGCCCCAGCGGCAGCGCCTGTTGTCATGGAGTTACACGCTTGCACGCTTAACGAAGGTGCGTCTCTTGCTGATGTCGTCAAGCTGGGACGTGCTGAATTTCCGAAACTGTTTAGCGCTGACAAACTCAAGATGAGTTCTTATATTTGGGAAGCTGTCGCGGTAGCGCCACCCTTCGATGCGCCCGATTTAAGGTGGGTAAATTATTATCCCACCTGGGCTGACTGGGATGCCAGCGAGACAGTGTGGCGCGACCCTAAAGCAGCAAAAACTGTCGAGAAGATATTTTCGATGATCACTTGTGACCGGCCAATGTTTGGCAATGTTCAGATGATTGCGCCGATACCAGCAGTCGAAGAAAAGTATTTAGTCGCGGGTGTCTGCAAACTTGAACCCGGAAAGAGCCTGGCTGATGTGAGAAAGTTTCGAACGCTCGCCCGTACTTCGGCGATTAATGCGGCGATTGAAGCAAATAATGGCGGCGCGTTAATTTATCCAGGTTTTGGCATGACGGGCGATTTTGACTATGTGCAAACGTTAACCGGTGAAAAGTCCAGTATGACCAAGCTGATGGATGGTGTTAGAACCGGCGCAGTTGCCGCGGCTAATCAAACCTATAGCGAGATGGACAATCCTGCCACCTGCACCTGGGATCTACACCGAGCCCACGCGATAGTTCATTAATTTAATTTGCCATCTATCAAGCCTTCAGCCCTCGCGATAGCTTAACAACTTCGCTAGGGCTCCAGGCTTGCCTGGTCTAACGATAGTTAAGAATACCTAGAAATTCATTCATTAAACCTAAGAAAAGCCTAGTCAACGCTAAAAAATGGGTGTTAGTTGCACCTGCCCCCATTATTCACCTGTGATTTCAGTAAGTAATGGGGCGATGGCAAAATCGATAGACAATCGTTGTAAAAAGTTAATATTATGCTTGCCGGTCTGTATGAATAATGGTCAACCGTGTCCCTCGAAGTTAAGTGGAAGGTCGATTAATACAGCTTAAATTTTATTTACTGCATGGCTGCCGATGACGTCTGCAACAATTAGGGCAATAGTACCTATCGGCAGAGCGATGTAGCGATGGGTTCAAGTGGCGGAGCATTAAAAATGTTCAGTAAGCGCTTCAATATTTGTGTACCTAGTCTAACTAGGAAAGTGCGACTATGATGGATTCGCCACCCAGCCTGATGGGCGTGAGAGCGGTTGACCTTATCAATGATTGCAAGGCATATTGAAAGACATTAAGAGGAAAGAAAGCGTGAAGTATTTCTTAGTCATAGTAGCTTTTGGGTTAATACCTTTTGGGGCTCAGTCTGCCGAACTGGCGTTACCAAAGATTTTTAAAAATGGTGAGGTCGCTGATGCCGACGATTTCAATGCTAATTTCGATTACCTACAGGGTGTCATAGCGGAACACGCCGAGCAATTAGGTGATGTTGCTAAGAACGCACCTTGGCTCAACCGTGGATATGGGGGTGTCAGCAAAGAGCTTGAAGTGGACTGCAATCAAGATCCAGACGCGCTGCGAGTCGCCTATCAAGCCAATATTCATGAGCGACACCTAAGTATTCGGATTGCTGGCGCCTGCATTGGTGCAATCGACCAGGTTGAGGTGGTTGATCCGGAAGGCCAGGTGTTTTGGAGTCCGATACAGTCTATGAACCAAGTCCTAAGCATACATATTGGTAACCCAGATGAGAAACCAAGAGCGAAGCTTATACCCAGGACGATGGGTGATATAAGTAGAGTTGGTCTCGTTTCAAGTTTTGGTAATGGTCTATATCTAAACAACTTAGACATAGAGATGGGGGCTGATGACACCTGGGGGGTTCTCTATTCTCGCAATTCAAATGGTGGGTTATCGGATGTGACAGTCACCGGTCACCCGGAAGGAGGCGCTGGCCAGATAGGTGTGATGGTGCAGTTCGGCGCGTCGGCTTACTTACAGACAACAATAACTGGGGTGGACTACGGCGTATATGGAAATAAGGCCGGTTCGATTCGCATATTGTGGTCTGATGTTACAGCAAGTATTAGTGCTATCGAGATGGATGGTGGGGAACTTCATTTGCATGCTACTGCGATGACAGCGCCAGCTGCCCTCATTCTAGCTGACGGCGCGCAAGCGTTGGGAACTTGGCAGCCGCTTTCGCTGAACGGCGACCTCTCAGTGAATAGTGGCTCTCTGGCAAAACTGCGCAACCTTTCTATTACGGGATCAATTAGTCTCGACAGCGCCATTGTAGAGCTCAGCGGCGGTGGTATCCCCGCCGACATGAACTCGAAAGTTAGCTGTAGAGGGTTATCTCAACTAGAGATTGAGGGTCAAAACATCAAAAATAATAACGGTAATCTATGTTTAGACAAGGCCGCTTGGAACTCGCTTATTAACGCTGCTTTCCCGCAAGGTAGCTAAGATTGACGTCAAATTTAAACGGTTTCGATTAAATTGAGTTCCCATTGGGATTGCACTTTGGTGAGGCGATTGATTTCAGAACCTTGAGGTGAAGCGCCTCTAATCGAACATGAGTTGATGTTTATTAAGTAGGCAGTGGCTTGCCGCAAAGAGTGATTGTTCAGTGAAAAATTTTACCGCATATATTTTGTTTCTAGTGCTTGCTGCCATGTCAGCAAGCACTAGTGCATTTCCTCTTGGTAAGGGGGTTCTGGGCGTGGCCATCTTTGGTGATACTGATGGTGATTTTGTTGTGGACCCCATAGATGCCTTTCCTGAAGACCCAGCAGAGTGGTCAGATGCAGATAATGATGGTATTGGTGATGTGGCAGATACTGACGATGACAATGACGGTGTCCTGGACGTCGATGACGCTTTCCCATTTGACGCAACCGAAGCGTTGGATACCGATAAAGATGGTTTAGGTAATAGCGTCGATGCTGACGATGACAACGACGGCGTTCTGGATATTAATGATGCCTACCCCCTTGATGCATCGCGGATTGGCGGAGAATCCGAGCAAGTCATCACACTGACCCCAGCAGCCATTACCCTGGCAGTGGGCAGCAATGGGATCAGCCTGTCGGGCCAGTATGCGGCCAGTGATGCCGCCAAGACCACAGGACTGGGTGTCAGCATTTACTTCGACAGTAGTAAACTCAGCTTCGTCAGTCTCGCTAGTTCTAATGCGCTGGGGGCCTACGTTTTGTCCGCCACGACAACGCCCGATGCCATTCAGGATGACACCGAC
>Ga0181559_10000545_pt1 | contig 35141 bp, 28 predicted proteins | sample 011ome_21_FD_133752 | JGI IMG/M metagenome (GOLD analysis project Ga0181559, IMG submission 133752) | Coastal salt marsh microbial communities from the Groves Creek Marsh, Skidaway Island, Georgia - 011508AT metaG (megahit assembly) | ecosystem: Environmental > Aquatic > Marine > Intertidal... | reverse complement strand
GTGTGCCATTGAGGTAATTCATGGTTTCAAATTTCCATACTTCTTTTCCGCTTTCACGCTCCACACAGTGCAAAAAATTATCATAGCTTCCCACTAGAATAAGGTCTTTCCCACTTGTCGGATGAATCGCATGATTGGGTGCCCCCACGATCTCCCCCATGGTTTCATAAGCCCAGATTTTTTTTCCTGTCTTTGCATCGAGACAGTTTAACCATCCATCCTTGGTGCCGACAAACACATGGCCAAGGGAAACCAAGGCCGGGGCATCCACGCCAATGCCAACTTCCGCTTTCCAGAGCTCTTTACCCGTCTTCGTATCAAGGGCATGAAAGGTGCCTGTGGGTCCACCAAGAAAAACTTTTCCGTCCCAGACCACCGGTGAGGACTTTAAAAACTTTCCCGCTTCAAATGTCCACTCAAGCAAAAGCTTGTCGCCCAAATTTTCAGAGCTAGTACCCCTCAATGAAATATCGCCCCGATGGTTGGGCCAATCTTCCCCGCTTATATTTCCCAAGCCCACTGCCAGGCTTAGGCTGATAAAAGATGCTTTTAAAAGAAGGTTCATTCTGCGGAAACCCCCTCTGCAAATTCGTCTATCGATTGGTAGATTTGATAGAATTCTGCCTCTCCCACCTTTCTGGGGTTAAAGGTCCCCGTCCATTGCTCCGCGGCATCCTTGGCAAGTTGTTCCAGATCGCTGTGCTCACTCCCTACCTCGTCCAAAGAGGTGGGTAGCTTCGCAAGATTCCGAAGGAGAAGCACTTTTTCCATCAACAGATGGGTCGCCTTTTGATCGCTGGCCCTTGTATCTGCAAGCCCGGCAATCCTGGCAAGATCGGCGTAAATCGCACCTACAACAGGATCTTGTTGGTTGTAGGCCAAAACTGCGGGTAAGGTCAGCCCAACCGCCCGGCCATGAACGAGCCCCCTTCGTGCAGTCAGAGGATTGGCCAAAGCGTGGGCGGCACCGAGCATGCTCCGTTCAATAGCGGCACCGGCATGGGCGGCACCCAGCAGAACAGAATGGCGGGCAGTAAGGTTGTTCGGTTCTTCAAAAATTGTTTTTAGGTTTTGAACGAGTAATGTAAAACCCGTGGTTGCATGACGGTGGGAAAGCCGATTTCGCTTAGTGCAAACAGCGGACTCCAGCGTATGTGCCAAGGCATCCATTCCCGTTGCAGCCGATACAGTGAAAGGCTGAGAAAGGGAAAGCTGAGGGTCCAATAGGGTTATCCGGGGAAGGGCACTTGGTGTGCCACACGCCATTTTCTGGTGGGTTGTATCCTCTGAAATCAAAGCATAGGACTGGCACTCACTTCCCGTTCCCGCAGTTGTGGGGATTGCGATCATCGGCAACAAGGGGTTGGTCGCCTTGCCCACGCCCCAGTAATCTTTCATTGAGCCGCCATTGGTCAGGATAAAATTTGCCCCCTTGGCGGTATCGAGCGAGCTTCCTCCGCCCACCCCAACAATCAAATCAATACCCAAAGATTCAACCTTGCGGGCACATTTCTGCACGCTTGAGTCTGTCGGATTTTCCACTGTGCCCTCAAACAGGTGTGCCTTAACTCCCGCATTTTCTAGAGAGGCAACTATCTTTTGTGGGTGCCCGGCAGACATGATGCCCGGATCCGTCACCACCAATGCTTGAGTGCCAAGAGACTTGGCATGCTTTCCAACCTCTTCCGAACATCCTACACCCGAAAAAACTAGCTGCGATGTAGGGTCGTCCCGATCAAAAAAAAGTTCCTCCAACGAAGTCATGTTGGAATTTAAGCACATGGGAAGAAGGTGTGATGGCTCAGGCAGCCAATCCGATCGAGCGTCTCTTGTACAAAAACTCGAATAGGTTGCCTTCGTGGGGTTGGTCCCAGGATATTTTCATCGTTGGGACCGGACCAATATTCAGCCGTTCGATACGAGAATCCAACAACAGTTCCTTTTTGAAACTTTCAGAATGGGTAATCGCGGATAACACCAAAGTTGGGCCAATCTTATCTAGCATGTCTGCCTGCGGAACCTCCACGACACTGGCATATGGGCAAAGGAATTCCCGGTTGGCCAAAGGGTGCTCCATCGACTCGCAGGCCACGATTGTGGGGCACAAATAAGTGCCACCGTCTTTTTGAATGAGCCGGGGACCCTCCCGGTATCGAGCCGTGGCATCGTATGCTCCCGCTTCTGCCAAATCGGCCTCAATGGCGGAATCAATCCACTCCGCCATCTTTGGGTTAGCAAAGCCAGAGAGAACGGCGTTGGGATCCTCCACTGGTAAAGGTTTGATTGGACCGAGCCTTTCGCCCAGTGCATCCGCTATCTTCCTGCCGTACTTTGGGACAATGATGGCTGAGGCATTGATACAACTGCGACCTCCATTTTCGGAGATCGATGAGACCATGATATCCAGATAATCCCGCCAATTCTCGATCTCATCATCGGCAATTAAAATCTTACTGAAGCCAGGACCGTGCACCTGCACGCCCGGATTGCCCGCATATTGATCGGTGGTGGATTTATCGCCAAAGATCAGGGCCCGGTCACATAGACGCAGGATATCGGACGCCCCTTCGTGATCCGTGGGATAAAACCCGAATGCCTCCGCCGGGCATCCCGATTGAATAAAGGCCTGCATGAGACGGTAAGGCGTCCAGGGCTCATCTTTTCCTGGCTTCATAATTACAGGAATTTTTAACGGTATTGCGGGTAACCAAAGGGAATTGACCGCGGGAGAATTGCTGGGCATGACCAAACCGAGAGCCTGGGTTGTTGGATGGAAGCAGACCGGAGAACCCGACTGCTCGCCATATCCACGGTCCAGCACCTCAAGGTCAAGTCCGCGAGTTAGGCCATTTAAAATGGTTTCCATGTGAGTCAGGGCATAATGTATTTTTTCCATATTTCGCCGTACCATCACACGGGGCAAGCCACTGGTCGAAGACAGGGTTTCGACATATTCCTGAGGGTTTTGGTACTCTCCTCCCTCACCAACCGGCAGACTTTCCTGAAGGAAGGCATCCCCTGCCCTCCTGCAAATTTCAATCAATTCCGCCGTGGAAAATTTTTGCAGGGCGGCTCGGGCGAGCCCGACCGATTGGAGGTCACGCCGGATCACCCCAGGATTAACCTGACTGAGGGTCGCCCGGATGGTTCCGTCCTTGCAGTCGACCACTTCGGACTGGTTAAGGCTTAGGTAGGGCTTGCCTAGTCGAAGGCATGGAATGCAGGGAGTGGTGCTCATATATGTTAGTAGACGCCCTCGACAATTTTCTTCTCCATCGCTCCAAAGGGCCGGATTTCTGCGACCCCATCCCAGGGGGCTTCCGCCCATGGCTTTCGGCGTATGGCTTCATCCCGCTCGAGAAAGCGTGGCATAAAAAATTCCTTGGTGAGGGTGCTTAGTTCCACCCTGCCCCACTGGTCATATTCCACTGGTTTCCCGCTCTTTGGATCAACCACCCGTAGGACCGCCCTGGGTTGGGGGGCATAGTAAGCAATGGAATAATCATTTTCTGGCCCAAAGGGACGGTGGCGGGCCAGCCCCATCAAGGTATTCCCATAGGTGGGGACAAATCCAATGTTTCCTCCCTCGCATACCTCCTCCGTGAGAAAGCGGGCATATTGACGATCCATGGTGGTACCTCCGCAGAAAACTCCCTTGATCCCTGCCCGCACCAAGTCCCGCCTCTCCGCCAGAGCCTCCAGTAGTTTGGGTGTGGTGAACAGGGCACTTACTTTGCGGTGCTTGAGAATAGTCAAGGCCTGCTCCACCACATGATCCATGTAAGCCCGGGCCTGTTCGAATTGCTGAGTGGCGATCAAGCGCTTGACCCACCGTGGGTCGAGATCGACAAAATAACAGGAACACCCTCTCTCATTGGCGAGGTGCTCGATGGCGAGGCGCAGACGGCGGGGCCCCGTAGGGCCTACCATCATCCAGTAATGATTCCGGGGGAAGTGCTCCTCGTTCAGCGTGTCGGAAAAGGCAGTGTAATCGATACGAAAATCATCCCACCCGATCCTTTGCTTAGGCATGCCAGTGGTCCCCCCCGTCTCAAAGATATTGAAGGGGCGTCCCGCATAGGCTTTGGGCACCCACATTTCATTGGGTAAATCGCGCAGCCATTCATCCTGAAAATAAGGAAACTTTTCACAGAGATCGGCAAATGAGCTGACATCTTCCAATGGGTTCCAGTCCTGCTTTTTCGCCCAATTTAACCAAAAGGGACATCCCGTTTCTTCAGAAAAGTGCCAACGGATGATTTCCGCCACATGCTCGTCGAGGGTAAGTGCTGCTTGTTTAATTTGATCTTCGCTAGCCATATCGGTGAGAATTTACCTAGCCGAATTTCCTACGATTCGCAATCACGACCGCGAAGGAAAGAACCGGTCAATGGTGGGCTGAGAGGGAGGCCGTGTGATGAGAGAAATTAGAATAATGGACCCGGCAGACAAAAAGAAGCAAATCGCCGCCGGAACAATTCCCGGCCCGACAAAATACTCGCCCCCATATCCCGACTGGTGGAAAAAATAGGCCCAAGAAATCAAGGCAGCCACAATGCTGGCAATGGCACCTGCACGGGTGGTTCTGCGCCAGTACAGAGAAGCAAAGACCAGTGGAAACAAAGCGGCAAATCCACTAAAACACCAAATCGCCAGGTCGAACACATTGGCATTTTTAAATGCCATTGCCAGGAGATAGGTGGCCGCCACAATGACCACAATAAAGGTGCGGGCGATTTGCAGCTTCTTTTGATCACTGTACGCATCTTTGCCCGCACGGTAGACCATGATATCATTTGTAAAGACCGTGCCCAGACAAAGGAACTGAGAATCCAGTGAAGACATGATCGCGGCCAGCACGCCAGCGGTCAACAGGCCCGTCAGCAGGGGGTCGCCCACCAGCAAATCCAGCATGGCGGAAAGAACCGCAGGCGGGGGAATCCCCGGCGGAAGTAAGCCACTTGCCCAGGAACCAATCAGGACACAGGGGACCCAGACAATCATTATGCATAGTGGATGAGCGATGACGGTGAGCTTAAAGGCGCGGGCGTTTTTGGCGGTCAGCCAATGCTGGAAAAGATGGGGAAACATTCCCACACTAAGGGGAATAAAAAGGTAAGTCACAAAGGTGATAAAAGGGATACCGATTTCCCGCTCGAAGGGTTCCAACTCTTTGGTTTTGGAATTTTTCTTTTTAAATTCCGCCCAGACCGGTACGCGGGCAAGATGCGGGTACTCCGAACCCTTTTCAATGGTCGATAAATTCTTCACCCGGCCGATTTTTTTGGGCGGGTCCTGCGAGACTAATCGCCCCGCCTCCTTATCAAAGCGGTAGTCCTGCACAATGGATCCATCTTCAGCCATTCTCATCGGCACTTTGCCGGCTTGTTCCAAGCCTCCGAGGGAATGGACAATAAAATAAAAAGCCACCACTCCCATGCTCATAAATACAAGGGTTTGGAATGCATTAGCAATCGCGGCTCCCCTGGATCCGCCAATGAAGACATAGGTCAGTACGACCAGACAAATGACCAACCCTGAAAGCCACGGCGGGACTCCGCCCGCCCAGGCAGGAATGGTCGGGTTAACAAAAAGAGAAGGAAACGCACCGGCGGTCACCGGTTCGATCACTTTCCCGGCCCCGATAATCCCGATCAGCAGGTAGGGCACAACCAATAAGACCAGAATGGGAAAAAGCAGGTAGCCTATCCCCCTGCTCTCAAAGCGTTCTCGAAAGAACTGAATTTGGGTAAGATACCCATGCCGTTTTCCGAGTGACCAGAGACGGATACCGACGAGAAAGAAAATCGCCATATGAACCAGCCCGCTAATGGAGGCCATCAGCCCATAGGTGCCGATTCCCCGCTCAAAGGATTTCCCTGTGGATCCGACCAGTGCAAATGCGGTCATCGTGGTTCCAAACACACTCATCAATAGCAGGAAGGGCCCGATGCTGTGGCTGGCCACAAAGAAGTCCTTACTGGTGCCACGGAACAGTCGACTGCTCCCCCAGCCCAGCAACAATAAGACCAGGAGGTAGAGGAGAATAATCAACAGCACATTCATTCGGAACCGCTCATAGCACCGCGTTGTTCACCGCCCTCTGCATCCTTCGAAGACTGTTCCGCATATTGTTCCCATTCTTCAGGCCAGGCACGAATGACTGCCCATGCACCCAGGCCCGAGCACGCCAGCGAAAAGAATACATGATATAGCAAACCGCGGGGCATACCCAGGGAAACCATTCCCTCCAACCCCCAGTTCCAGAAGTCCTGGTGCAAAAAGAGGAGAACAAAAAAAACGATCCAAAAAATCTTCATCCGCCTTTGCTTAAAAACAAAATTTATTCAGCGTCCTCGCCCACTGCATATAAGTGCGTCTGCGTAGAAATATAAAGCGTCTGGTTGGCCACCACCGGAGAGCTGTAAATCGGGGCTCCCAGGTTGATCGCCCGGGGTTGCGTATAATCTTTTCCATGTTCGAAAATCAAGAGGTCACCATCCTCATTGCCCAAGAGCACCTTTCCATCCACCAGAAGAGTGGACCCCCAAATACGACTGTATGTATCATGGGTCCAGTAGACCTCCCCGGTTTTTGCATCCAGGCAATGCAGGATGCCTGCATACTCTGCCTGGTAGACGAGACCGTCGGCCACGGAAGGGGTCGAAATAGTACGCCCAATATCGGTGCTTTTCCAAATTACCTCTCCTGTTTTGGCATCGAGGCAGGAAAGCCGACCGACACCGTCACCATGTTCAGGATCCTGCCCAATCGAGCAATAGATTTTGTTATCATACAAAACAGGCGTCGCAATGAGCTCGCTTGGTCCGGGAGGGGTAGCATAAGGAATTTTGCGCCCCTCCGCGTCGATCCGATAAGCCGGCTCGTTGCAATCCACCTTCCAGATAGGATGGAATAGATTGAACCCCTCCTCATCTTCCTTCGTTTCATTCGCATAAGCGTAAAGAAACCCGTCCGTTCCTCCCCAAAAGAGCAAATCCTTCCCCTCTAGCCGGCCATGGGTTAAGGAGGACCAAGCCGCGTGCAGAGCCTGCTTACTGGCACCCGAACCATCCTCTCCGATCAGCACTCCCGAGTTTTTATTGAGGGCAATCCAGCTTGGGGAAAGCGGGCTTGGTATATTGGTGTGTGACCAATCCACGCCATTGGATGTGGCCACAAATAGGCGGTCTTTTAAAATCAGAGCGGATGAACTGGTGACATTATGCGGGAATACGCCCAATTCGTCCCTCATATCATAGTGCCAGATAATGTCTGCATCCGTGCCTTGATTGAGTTCATCCGTGGCATTCTCCTGCCTAAGGTAATTTTCCTCTTCAGTGAAAGGGCCTTCATTGCCGTTAGCCATGCCCTTTAAATCCAGACAAACCACCTCGCACCGGTTGGTCACCACATAGGCCCTGCCATTCTCGATTGCGGCGGAGGAGCAGACCCCGATGTACTCCCAGTCACTTACTTTTCCCGCACCCAGCTTGGGTATGACCAATTGCCAGATAAATTTTCCCGTCTCTTCATCAAAACACATGACCACTCCCCGGTCGCCCTCCTTGCCGGAGTCTCGGGGAGATTCGTTGTTGGTCCCTATTAAAACTTTTCCCTCACCTACCGTCACATTGCCGTAGGATTGCGATCCCAACTTGGCCACCCACTTTATATTTTTTGTGGAATTCATATCCACGGTTTCATCGGAGAGAATTTCCCCGGGAATAAAATCGAATACAAGCCCAGTTTCCGAGGAGACCATATTGCGAGAGCCATCCTTTCCCCAGGAGGGCCAATCTTCCGCTAGGCAAGCCGTGGCAAGGAGGAGGGGGACAATGAGCTTAAATCGGTTCATCAGCACAAAAAAGGAGTTAGGGGTTGGGGTAAATGGAAAGGTTGTCGAAGTAGACCTTCTTTTTGCTCTGCGGAGAAAGGGCATAGACTCCGGGAGCTCCCTGAGTATGAGGATGCGAATGAGGAACCTCCAGGGTCCACGCCTCAGGTTCTGCTTCCGAACGGGGCCATGCCTTGGCCCGTAGTATCCCGGATTCGTCATCCTGGATATCGACCTGTGTTTTCAGGCGATACCATACATTTGCCTCAATGGCAAAAGAGACGGATCGGGTGAACCGGTCATAATTAGAAAAAACTTCTAGTTTATTGGCATTCCCAACCAAGGCGAAAATGTACCTTTGGTTAATGGCACCTATGGTGGACTTTATCCTACGGTTGCCATCCACCTTCACATCCATTTCAACCACATAGTTTTTTTCTTTCCAAGAACCGACAAAATTAATGGCCCGCTGAAAAAGAACTTTGTCCAAGGTGTTGCCTGCGAGCCGCTCTCCTTCAATCTCCTGAACCTGCCAGCGCATTCTCGCTCCGAGCCAAGCCAGGGGAGGATAGGAAAAAGAGATTCCATCACTGGCTCGATGATTGAGCTCATAATTGGATTGGAAATCCTCCACATACGGGAGTGCCGGAAGGATTCTTCCCCTGCTCACGCCATGAAGATCCCCATAGGCTACCCGGATCGCCCCTGCAGAAAGTTTGGCATATTCGGGAGCAAAAAGGGTGCCTGGCCCATTCATGGTCAGGTTGCCGTCCAACTCTGCCTGCACTTTAGCTGTTGGCGGGATCCACTTTTCCCAGCTTAACCCATCGCCCAGTTGCTTGACTCTTCTGCCCGTACGGCCCAGGCCAAAAACTCGAAAATTTATTTTTTTTCCGGCGGACAGGGCGAATTCAGAAGGGACCACCTGAAGCGAAACAATTTCCTCTGTACTGCTCGCCAACGCTTGGGCGGGTTTTGGCTTGTAAGGTTTGACGCTTTGCTCCCGCCCAAAACAAAAAAGCTGATCTTTAGCCTGAATCAGGATCCTGCCCTGAGCAATCGCCGGGGCGGCCAGACAGGAAGATCCCAGATCGATTTCACTGACGATTTCCGCGGCTTGCCCGAGGTTACGAACCACAAATACCTTTCCATCAAACATCGGGACGAAGAGCTTTTCGTCCGCACAGGTCGGGGAGGCGTGGATCTGGTCGGGTGCCAATTTTTGGGTCCAGATCGTTTCCCCTGTCCGGGGGTTGTTGCAGAATAATTCTCCTGTTTTTATGGTAGTGTAGACTAGGTTCTCGAAAAGAACCGGGGAGCTCGTGAAGGATTCAATCTCCTCATTTCGCCACGCTTCGTCCTCTTTCCCGAGCTCTAGTAAAGGCTCATCTTTTTCAGGCACTTTTTTTGGCTTTCGGATCGCAACCATCCTGCCAATGCGTGAGCTGTCCGTATTTTCTTTACCATGAACTGCGATGATTAAGTCCTCAAAAACCAGCACACCGGCATTAACTCCCCCATGAGACATTTTAAACCTCCATAACGGCTGTCCGGTGCGGGCATCGAGGCACACAACATGGCCACATCCGGTACCGCTATAGAATACCCTTCTCCCGTCAGCCAGATCCTCGAAGGTAAGGGGGGAGAATGAGCTATCCTTTGGTGTGGTGCCCGGGGTGGAGCTCCAAACCAAGTCACCGGTGTTTTTATCGAATGCATAAAAACGGTCACGTGCCGGGCCGTTGGTTCCCCAGTTTGCGGTAATCGCATGGATAATCACCAAATCTTCATCGACACAGGGACCGCCTGTCCGGCCATTCGGAAAAGTCAGTCGGGCAAACTCCTCCATCATTGAACGCTCCCAAAGCAGTTTGCCAGATGGCGAGTAGGCAAGTAACAGGCCCGCACTGGTCTGGTAAAAGATATTGCCGGTTGCAGGGTCAACACAGGCCGCACCTACTCCGTAGCGGTCATAAACAATATCGCTAATGAAATCGCTCCTCAGCCTTTCCCAAAGACTTTCTCCAGTCTTAAGATCGATACAAAACAAGCCTTCCCGCAAACTTCCCCCCTCCCCGCGGTATCCAAATTGATACAACCGGTCTCCTGCCACCACCGGCACTCCTCCTCCTTTTACATCGAATTTCCATAGAAAGGATTCAGCCAAGTCTTCCGGAAGGTTTTTTAGCTTTGCCGAGCCAGTGCCTTTCGGGCCTCTCCAGTGCAACCAATCCGACGAAACAACCTCCAGCTCGAAGGTGTTGGAATAACTTATTTTTTCCTCGTTCTTGGGAATAATCCGGATGCAGGAAGTAAAAAGTAACCCGCACATGAGCAGAAGAAGGGATAAATGGTATTGTTTCATCATCTGAGTGAAAGGAAGGCAAAGATGCATTCCTTTATTTGGTAAACCAACTTTTAGGGACGTCAAACTCCCAAGTCGGTTTGGCAACAATAAAGAACGGTGAGTTACACAGGAGAAAGCGTCTCAGCCAATACTTTTAATTCGTGCCCTTACCCATCGCCAGGCAAACCCACCTGCCTGAACTCGAACGGCAGTGCATCCTCCCGTTAGCATAGGCTGGGGGGGTCCAATTGTTTTTCCCAGGCAAGATCTGAAAGCGAGCCAATTCACTAAACTGCTCACTATCCGCCTTAAGCAGGGCCAGTTCCCCCCGGTCGCTCAATACAACGAGAATATCATCGACCAAAATGAGCGTTCCGACTCCATACCCTTTTTCTTCCCAACGCTTCTTACCATTTTGCAGATCGAGGCAAAAGAGGGTCGCCTGAGACGCCCGCGTTCCGGTCTGTCCATGAATCCCAAAAGCATATCCATCCCTTTGCACCAAACTTGCCATCTGGCATGAAATCCCATCCGACTCCCAAACAGCTTTGGGGTCACGCCCTTGTAAATCCACCAAAGCCGCTCCTTTTCCGTATGCACTGGCGACCAAAATCTGCTTCCCCAGATCAAGGGGTTGAGCTGCATTTACCTCGTAACGGGTAACGTGAGGATAATGAAGCATTTCCTCGCCATTATTCAGGTTATGGATGGTGAGGCCCTTCTGGTTAAAAACCACTATTTCAGAAGGGGAGGAAAGTCGGATAAAGGGACTCGCATATCCAGCACCCGCATTGCCCTTTCGCCAAATCTCTTCCCCGGTTCTGCGGTTAAGGGCGAGCAGGGAACCCTCGGATGCCCCCAATTGCAGGATCAATTTTTCTTTGACCGCCAAAGGGGCACCCGAAAAACCCCAGGTCGGCCGTTCGCCTCCAAAATCTTCCACCAAGTGCAGCTTCCAAATCTGCCTCCCCGTTTTGGCCTCAAGGGCAAATAAATGGCCATCATGCCCCTGCAGGTAAAGCACACCTTGGTAAATCGACGGGGTCGACCGGCTGCCCCCCTGGAAATATTTATCTCCCAATTCCGAGGGATATGAATGGGTCCATAGGGTTTTGCCCGTTTGGGCATCTACGCAAAATAAGGTGTTTTCCCCGCCTTTGTACCCTTGGGTGTAGGCCATCCCGTCCACTTCAATAACAGAGGAATACCCCAATCCCACTTCTTTGACCCAAAGCACTTTGGGCTCTTCCCCTTGCCAATTTGTTCGCAGGCTTTTTTCAGCACTTCGATGATCCCGGTGTTTTCCACCATAAGTAGGCCAATCTTCGGCCAAGAGGTGACCCAATGACAAGAACGGCAGGACAAAAAGGAGATACAACTTCATAGCTAACTCCATGATCGCTCCATATGACGAAGTCAACGAGAAGGGGAAGGAGCGGAGCGAGACGAAAAAAGAAGCGAGTCCGTTTAGAAAGAAACAGGATCTGATGGGTTGCCCGCGTTCAGGGAAACAGTAATATCGTCGGTGTAATAGTGTGATGCATTGGCTAGCAAAGCGTCAGGCCCACTTTTGCGTACATTCACCGAAACCACGACGAATTCGGTGCCACTGGGAAGGTTGACCCCGGAAATCAAAGGTTCCCAAGTTTTGGGGTCAATATCACACTGTAAGGTGGACTCCCAATAACCAAGGCCATCCTCTCCGGATCTACCCTCCCCTTTGAGTGCATGAAAGGCGAGGGCAAATTCGGCACCTTCCTGCGAAACACTGAAGCTTTGATTAAACTGGGCCTCCACATTTAAGTAAACTTCTCCCGTAGCCATATTCGTGGCCATATCACGAAGATCCAAAATTTGAATCATTTCCATGGTGCTTGCGGTTTGGGCCTCCACATCGACTGTCAATTGACCCATCGCCACCATCTCGCTCCCGCTGGTGGGAAGTACGCCATGTTCCGTTGGGATGGACAGCCGTGCCATGCGACTAAGCCGGTGAATAGGGCCTACCTTTTCAATTTGCCCGAATTCACTGGCTGCCTCCCTTTTTTTCAACATCTCTATGCCTGCAATAACTTCCTCCATATAGAACGGGCCACCATCCGGTTTGTATGTAGATAGCAAATCAGGGGAATGGGTGGGTATTGGAGTGGAGGAAGAAGCTTTAACATATGACGCACTCCCTAAAATCTCTGTGCCGACAATTTCTTCGGAGGCGATAGTTGGATTGAAGACCATATCATTAGAAGGGCCGGTGGAGGATGGGTGGCTGAAATTCCACCAACCTGCAAGTAAGGCAACGAGTACAGCTGCCATCGATGAGACCCATGGCAGAAAGGGAAAGGGAATGATCTTGTTGCTATTTTCTTTGATTTGCTCAGGAGCACCCTCCTGCTCCCAATGGATCAGCGATTCCAATTGCATAAGATCCAGATATACTTTTCGGTTGCTGCTGGAGACATTGAGCAGAAACTCGAGGCGGGTAAATTCCTCGGTTGTTATGATCTCATCAAGTACCTTGCTGGCAAGAAGGATGATCTCGTCGCTATTCTGACTGGGGTGCATATTTTGAGGTAGTTCATTACTTGTTAGCACTTAATGAGAAAATAATACAAAAAAGTTTGAAATAATTTTTTAATTTTCCGCTTCCAGCTCCAAGGCAGGCAGTTTTTGCCTGACGCACTGAAGAAGATTTTTCCTGATCCGATGCAAGGTGGCCGAAACCGACCCAATAGGTCGGCCCATCTTCTGACAGATCTCCTTGAGCGAGGCTTCTTCCTTAAAGCGGAGTTTGGCCATATCCTTCATGTGTGCAGGCAGTTCGTCATAGCAGATTTGCAGAGCTTTCTGAGAAAGTTTGAGCTGCGCTTGATCCGTCGCTTCATCAGCAAGCGATTCGGTCATCTCATTGCTGAAGTAAATTTTACTGCGGCGGGCCTTGGTCATGTGAGCCATTACCTGATAGCGGGCAATTTGAAAGGCCCAGGCCTGAAAATTACCAGCTTCATCGTATTCTTCAAATTTTCTGCAAAGCACCAGGTTGGTCTCCTGCAGCACATCTTCCGCCTCAGTCCGATTGGGCAGGAGGCAGAGAATGTATGAGTATAATGCTCGCTGCAACCGGACGAGTTTCTGGGAAAACTCAAACGATATGTAATCTTCGCTCACCTATCCATTGGATTGCTGTTTCTGAGATAAGTCAACACAAGTTAAGTTTACCTGACCGCAACCAATAGTTGCAAATTTAGCTGAAATTCTTTCTTGTTAGGTTATGCAAACCTGGCATTGCATCGTTATCATTGCCCTGACAATCGGGGGCTTTATGTATGCCACTTTTCTCAAGGAAATCGACCGGGAAAGTGAGCTCACGCTGGAACAACTCGGTTCCTCTGTTAATACACCGCTCCCTACCCAGGAAGATCCCCCTATCGATTTTGGTAGAGAAAAAACCAACCAAAAAAGTACCTGGGCACAGAAGGTCCTCATCTTACAACCCAAAGAGAGGACAGGTTCAATCATTGACCTTCATCAAAAAGCAATGGGCGGAGAATACTTTTTTACTATTCTGCTGGAAGAGCTCTCATCCACTGAACATACCAAAGGTTTGATATTCAGTGCCTTCAAAAGCGACCTTCATTCTCTGGATGAACGGACCATTTTAGAATCCTTGATTTCTTCCATACCTGACACTAGTTATGGGCTTTCCATAATTTGCAGAGGCCACTCACAGAGAACCGCTGACTTACTCGCGGAATTTATCCTCCGAACTTACCCTAAGGCACTCGCACTCGAAAAAAATGATCAACCTCTTTTACCGGAATTAAGAGAAAAGCTGCTTTCCATATCCCTTTTGGAAAAAGAGGCGGAGGAATTGAAATTAATTATTCATGAGGAACTAAAAGATTCTCCGGAAGATAGCATTGAGGTAATGGCATTGCAGTCTGAAATTCTCCAAATCGATCAAGAGGTTGGTTCGTTAAAGACCCATCTTATTGAAATTGATTCGATACACAGAAATCGGAAACATCCGATGAACTACCTGCAAGTGAAACCCATCGCAGAATTTGGAAATATCAAAGAGCTGTCTGACATCTTGGCCCAATTAAAATCTCTTGATAAAAGTACAGACCTCAATGATTACACCAAAAAAGAGGTCGAGAATAATATAAAAGCCACCAGCGAAAGTCTCGAAAGTGCGGTCGTTCTTGCCATTGATCAAATTAAGGGGACTGTTGAAGACCTGCTAGCTAGAAAAAAAACTCTTCAAACAGCTGTAATTGATACTCTCGAAACCGAGCGATTGGCTGTGACCAAAAATCCTGCAGTGGAAAAATTAGATGATGTCCGTAAAAGGCTCGCTTTGCTCAAAAATGAATTTGATGCAAGGAACCTCGAGTGGATGACTGCGAAGAAATCTTTCTCCCTCTTTCCTAAGCCAATTTAGCTACTTGTCTGCTGCACAAACTTTGCCTAGTGAGGGAGTCCATTAAGTCGTGAAAGGGCGGTTAAATTTATTTCGGCCAAGGCTAGTTATTCCTCAGGTACTCAGAGAGTATCAATCTTCTTTCTTTCAGCATGATTTAAGGGGAGGGGTCAATGTCGCCCTGCTGGCGATTCCCCAAGGTATGGCCTATGCACTGGTTGCCGGACTGCCCATTCACTATGGGCTTCTGGGCTCGGCGGTTGCTGCCGTTATGGGAAGCTTATTGGGCGGAGGGAGGTTCATTACACTCGGCCCAACCAATGCAACCGCTGTTCTTTTATTTGGTGCCTTTGCTAGCTTAGGACTTATCGGGGCGGATGGACTGACCAGTCAGGAAGGGCTTATGCTTTTACCGCTCATTCTAATTTTTTCGGGATTATTTCTGGTCATTGCCTGCGTTTTCCGAATCTCATTTATCGTGCAGTTCGTCTCCCGAACCGTTATCACTGCCTATGTAACCGCCGCCGCCTGTTTAATCATCGCCAACCAGTCTAGGCATGTGCTGGGCATCGTGCCACAGGAGGGTCCACCTCCATCTACATTCCTGGAAATTATTTTTTTTCTGATTAAAAATTGTCCTTCTATCTCGCTCCCCACCCTCTCTCTGAGCTTACTCACCGCCTCGATCTATCTTCTCATTCACTACCGTGCCCCCAAATTTCCCAATGTTGCCCTTTCCTTAATTCTCAGCTCTCTTATTGCCCATTGGCTAGGAACATTCGGATATTCCTTCACCACACTTGACGCTTTTGCGATAGACAAAAACCTCATCAGCATGCCTCAGTGGGAACTGGGTCTCTCCTACTGGAATGTTATTCTTTCGACATCTTTTGCCGTTTCCCTGCTTTGCCTGCTTGAGGGTTTATCCATTGGCAAATCCTTATCAGCCAGGGCGGGTGCCCGCATAGATGCGAATCAGGAAACTTTTTCGATCGGTATGGGAAATATAGGGTGTGCCTTCTTCTGCGGTATGCCTGCGTCCGGCTCCCTGACCCGATCCACCTTGAATGTTGATAGTGGTGCGCTCACTAATGTCGCCAATTTAATTACCGGGGCTGTTATTATTCTAGGCCTTTTATTGCTCGGAGATCTAGTGAGCTTTGTCCCTGTCTGCAGTCTTTCCACCCTGGTTATCTTTATCGGGTTTTCTCTGATCAAAGCCAGGCAAATCAAGACCGTTTCACAGGCTACCCGCTCCGATGGATTCGCTTTTGCCATAACCTTAATTTTTGGGCTAACTGTATCTTTGCAGGTAGCCATCTTTGCCGGTGTCTTGACCTCGGTTCTCCTCTTTCTGAGGAAGGTCGCCCAGCCTCAATTGATTGAATACGGATATACTGAAGAAGGTCGTCTGGCAGAAGCATCTCCCCAAACCAAAAGAGCTGAGCCTGAAGTATCCATTGTGCATGTGGAAGGTGAGCTGTTTTTTGCGGCAGCAGATTTATTTTATGAGCAAATTCGAAGAGTTGGGGATGACCCCAACATCAAAGTCCTCGTCTTAAAAATGCTCAATGCCCACCATCTCGATGCCACCTCTGTTCTCGCCCTGGAAGAGTTGCTCGATTCCCTCGGGGAAAAGGACTGCCATGTTCTTTTATGTGAGATTCGAAAGGAAAACCTACGAATTCTAAAAAATTCTGGTGTTTTATCACGGATTAATCGAAGAAATATCTTTCCCTACATCACCCACAACCCCACTCTATCCACTGCCAAAGCAATAAGACGTGCCAAAACCCTCGTAGAAGGGACGCCCGCAAAGGTTACGATTTTCAGCGAACAAAAAAGGTAAGCGACTGTTAAGAAAGATCACTCCTTCGCTTTGCCTTGAGGCTTTCTACATTTTGCAAAAATTCTTCGTGTGCAAAATTCTCAATCGCTTCCAGTTCCATTTTTAAAAGATGCAGCTCTTCGTTTAGTTTCTCGATTGTCTGACTATCTCCCGATTCCTTGGCACTTTGAATTTCCTGCTCCTTGGCTACAATCTTTTGTTCAACCTGGTTTTTTGTGTTTTCATGTCCCGCGAACTGCTGATCCAGCTTTTTGGATTCCAAAAATCGGGTGTGGTTAAAATTTCCAATCGATACTTCTTCTTCAACCAAGTTTGAAATCTCTTTTTGAAGAGATGCTATTTTTTGCACCAGTTCTTCTTTTTCCCCATCACCACACCCAGGATCATCCAGTCGCTTTTGAGAGATTTTTATCTTTCTTTCGAGAATGAGCTTCCGGGTGGATAGTTTTTTCTTTTTAGCAGAAAGGTCCTTCTTGGGCTCGAGCATTTTTTTTGCGTTCAGGAATACGGTGTGACCCGACTGCTCGATTGATTCGATTTCTTTTTTGAGCACATCAATTTGCCCGCGGCACTCATCAAGGTCAGCACGATCGATTTTGCCAGATTGAAAATCCTTTTCGAGCGAGCGCAGTTCATTCTTTTTTCGAACCAGCTTCATTCGTACTTTAGCTCGTTCAACTCTTTGCTGGTCGGTTAAATTTAATTTCTTCATCGGGCATACAATAGGAAGTACAAAAAGATTACACTAACTTATTTTTTACTATATCAAAGAAGTCATGGGAGTTTGTCAAAATCTTCTCCGCCAAGCGAGGCAGAGGAATTTCCAGATGCTCGCTTATCTGCGTCCCAATAATGGGCAGGAAGTTGGGTTCATTTCTTTTTCCCCGGTAAGGCACAGGTGCGAGGTAGGGACTGTCTGTTTCAATCATCAGTTTTTCTGCCCCATAATATTTGATCGCCTGAGATAGATTCTCATTCTTTGGAAAGGTAATTATTCCGGTGAATGATGCCCAACCTCCACGCTCCATCAACTTGGCTATTTCGGTGACACCTTCTGTAAAACAATGAAAGACCACTTGCTCCCAGTTCACCCCCGATCGGTCAATTTCACTGACACAGTCCTCGAAGGCAGCTCGGGAATGAATAATCACCGGGCAACCCAACTCACGGGCCAAATGTAACTGCTGGCGTAAGGCTTGCTTTTGCCAAAATACAATCTCCTCTGCCTTGCGGGCATCCGCAGGAAGGCGAAAATAATCGAGTCCCACCTCTCCCAGGGCGACCGGCCTTGGGGATATTTCCCAAAAATTCCCAAGGGTCGATAGTTGCTCTGCCCAGCTCTCGTCTACATATCCGGGGTGCAACCCAGCGGTGTAATATATTTTCTGGTCATAATCCTTGGATAGTTGTTGATAATCCGTCCAGTCTTCCGGAGATGTGCCCACAGTGATGACTTTTTCCACTCCCGCTTCTTCCGCACGCTGCACCACCGCTTCCAGTTCGCCCTTCCGGAAAAAGCTCTGTAGGTGGCAATGTGTATCAATCCAAGACATCTACTCGACCAATACGAAAACTTCTGCCATGATCGCGACCTTAAATACTTCATTGTGAAGAAACCTTTTATCTCCGAACACTGCAAAACTATGGAAAATGTAATCATTTTAGGAACCGGATGTGCCGGATTTACCGCAGGCATCTACACCGCACGGGCCAATCTTAATCCCTTGATCCTTGAAGGGAAACAGCCGGGCGGTCAATTGACCACCACCTCCGAGGTCGAGAATTTTCCCGGATTTCCCCAAGGAGTGGATGGATACGAACTGATGGACAATTTGCGCAAACAAGCCACGAAATTTGGGGCACGGGTGGAAAATGCATACATCGACCGAGTCGAATTTTCCGAGTATCGCAAAGTCCTCTATTCAGGAGACAATTCATATGAGGCTAAGGTGGTGATCATTGCCACCGGGGCGGCTCCCCGCTTGCTGGGAATTCCCGGAGAGCAGGAAATGTATGGGGGCAAAGGAGTGACCACCTGTGCCACCTGTGATGGTGCTTTTTACCGGAATATGGATGTGGTGGTGATTGGCGGAGGTGACTCTGCCTGCGAGGAAGCTCTCTTTCTTACCCGTTTTTGCTCAAAGGTCACTTTGGTGCATCGTAGGGATGAACTACGGGCCTCGAAAATCATGGCGGAGCGGACCCTTGCCCATGAAAAAATTGAGGCGGTCTGGGACTCTGCCGTGGAAGAAATTCTACCCGATGAAAATGGCCGGGTGCGTGCCATCAAAACCAAAAATCTAAAAAATGGCGACCCTCAGGAGATTTCTTGCAAGGGAGTATTTATTGCCATCGGTCACCTTCCTAACACCAAGCCTTTTGAGGGCATTCTGGAACTCGATACCAATAGCTACCTGGTACCCTTAGCGGGCAGTATGGTAAAGACCTCCATACCCGGGGTTTTTGTTGCAGGCGATTGTGCAGACCATGTTTACCGCCAGGCAATCACCGCCGCAGGAATGGGCTGCCAGTCCGCCATCGAGGCAGAGCGTTGGCTTGCTGAGCATAACTGACCCCAGTTTGAGGTAAGGCGAAATAGGCCATGAGTGAGCCGGAGGGAAGTATTGCAGCCTACCTCGCAAGGTCCGCCCAAAAATACCCCGACCAACCCGCTCTGGTATCCGGTGCAAAGATCCCCGCCTTTGCACCGCTCTCCTTTGCTAAACTTAATCAAACCGTAGACCTTGCCGTTGGAGAATTGGGCCGGGCGGGCATATCGCCGGGCGAAAAAACGCTACTCTTTGTTCATCCTGGGCCCGGTCTTATTATCTGGGCGTTCGCTCTCTTTCGATTGGGTGCCGTCCCGGTGGTGATCGATCCCGGAATGGGTATAAAGTCTTTTCTTTCCTGTATCAAAAGAACCCAGCCCGAGTCGATGGTGGGTGTCTCCCGGGCAATCTGGTTAAGTCGTTTGCTCCCCCGTTCGTTCCGCTCCATCCGCCACCGCTATCAGGTAAAACCGGGGTACTTTGGCCCCCTTTCTGTGAGTAAAAATTTAAAACACACCCCGCGCAACCATCCCGAAGATTTAGCCGCAATTGTCTTTACCTCCGGCTCCACCGGATCCCCCAAGGGGGTGCGGTATTTGCATCGCACCTTTGCCGCCCAGATCGATGCCCTCCAGTCGGTCTTCGGGATGGAACCGGGCGAGGTCGACCTGACCACCCTTCCTATCTTCGGACTTTTCAACCCCGCCCTTGGTATCACCTCCGTGCTTCCAGAAATCGACCCACGTCAGCCTGCCCAAGCATCTGCGGAAAAACTGATCGAAGCCTTGGTTCGCCAGCAGGTCACCACTGCTTTCGCCTCTCCGGTGATTGGCCGTAAAGCGGCCGCCGCCTGCAGGGCAAATGGAATCACCCTTCCCAAAATGAGGCGCTTCTTTTTGGCCGGTGCCCCAGTACCTCCCAGCTTGGTCGCAGATCTCGGCGAATGCCTGCCCAACGGGCGGGTGCTCGTGCCCTATGGTGCCACCGAAGCCCTGCCGGTTTCCTGGACTTCGGGCACGGAGATTCTTGCTGTGCAGGAGTCCACCATCGCCGGACAGGGCTCCCTGGTTGGCCATCCCATTCCCGGTGCTTCGGTCAAAATTCTTCCTGCCGCCAATGCCCCTTTGGCAAATTTTCCCGCAAATTATCAGGGATTGGACCAGGGAGAGGTCGGAGAAATCTGCGTCTCAGGAAATATGGTCACCGCAGGTTACGACCGCATGCCCGGTGCAACCTGTGATGCCAGGTTTAAAATTGGCGAGGCAGAATTTCATCGCATGGGAGACCTGGGCTTGTTCGACGAGGATGGCTCTTTACGCTTTCTCGGGCGCAAAGTGGAGTGCGTGCACAACAGCCACGGCCCGATTGAGACCGAAAGGTGCGAACCGGCAATACAACAGCTGGATTGCGTCCATCGCTGTGCCCTGATTGGGCTGGGGTCCGTGCCTTCCCAGGAGCCCTGCCTGGTAATCCAGCCCGAGAGGCAGCCTATGCGGCAACGGGGAGAAGCTGCCCTAAGAAAAGAAATCCTTCAAGCCTGCGAAAGTTTATTTCCTAACCTCCAAATTAAGCGGGTATTTTTTGAGAAGCAGATACCGGTCGATGCCAGGCACAATGCAAAAATTCACCGGCTCGCCCTCTCCCGCAAATGGAGTGGGCGGGTCAACCGTAAGCCCATGCTTGGAACCCTGCCATGAAGGTTCTTGTTACCGGAGGCATGGGCTTTATCGGCTATGCCCTTGCCAGATGCCTGATCTCCGAGGGACACGAAGTCCATGCATTGGGGCGTACACCCACGCCCCCCAAAGAGAAGCTCATTCCCGGCCTTCATTATCATAGTCATGATCTTTCGCGGCAGGCAATCAGGGGTGACTGGTTTAAGGGGACCGATACCGTTTTTCATGTGGCCGCAAAAGCGGGAGTGGGCGGGCCGTATCAGCAATACAAACTAGCCAACCTCGTCGCCACCGAAAAACTCCTCGGTGCCTGCGAGGAGATGGGGGTATCCCGCTTTATTTACACCAGCACGCCAAGTGTGGCAGTTTGCACCCAGCCAATTTGCGGAGGAAATGAATCCCTGCCCTACTCCAGTGAGCACTTTTCCCCTTACGCCACCACCAAAGCTGAGGCAGAAAAGAGGGTATTAGCAGCCAATAATTTTTCGGGCATGCGCACCATTGCCTTGCGCCCACACTTAGTTTGGGGAGAGGGTGATCCCCATCTTCTTCCGCAAGTTCTCTCCCGTCATCGCTTGGGAAAATTGAAGATAGTCGGCAAGGGGAACAACCGGGTCGACCTGACCCATATTGACAATGTCGTCCATGCCCATCTCTGTGGATTCCGGGCAATGTGCAACCGCCCCCAAATAGGGGGGGGGGCATATTTTATCGGTCAAAATGAGCCTGTATGCCTATGGAAATGGCTCAATGGAATATTCCGGAAACTGAAACTTCCCCGACTGGACAAGAGAGTTTCCTACCGCACCGCCTATAACCTCGGTTGGGCGATCGAAAAAGTTTGGGCCCTATGCGGGATTAAGAGCGACCCGCCCATGACCCGCTTTATCGCCTGCCAGTTAGCCCATGATCATTGGTTTTCCAGTACCGCTGCCGAGGAAGACCTGGGTTACCAACCGGTCATTAGTATGACCGATGCCCTGCACAAGACCCTGCCCTGGCTAAAAACTCTCTGAGCAACTCCACCGGTTTCTCACTGCCTGTTATATTCGTATAGCAAACAGCCAACACTTACATTGAGGTTGAGGGAACTGGCCGTTCCCATCATCGAAATTCTCAGCCATTCCATTTTTTCATTCTGCCAATATTCCCCCAGGCCTTTCTTTTCGCTACCGAAAAGAAAGGCCGCCCCCTCGGGTATCTTTTCATTTCCCAGTATGCCCTTCGCCCGTGAACTGGTAGCGAAGATTTTACGACCCGATTTTTGCAACCACCCAAGCACTTCCACTTTGCTTCCTGCCGCCAATGGCACATGGCCCATTAGACCGCGGGAGGACCTCACCACATTGGGGTTAAAGTAGTCCAGGGCAGGATCGGATAGAAGCACACCTGCCCCACCGAATGCCTCCACGCTTCGCAGAATCGCCCCGAGGTTACCGGGCTTTTCCACTTCATCCAAAACCACCAAAGGCCGGTTTTTCTCAAATAAATCATCCGTGATTTCCAGCGTCCATGACTCGACCACACCGATCATCTCGTGCCCTCCTGCCCGGTAGGATGCTTTGGCATGGGCACTGGAAGAAGTTTCTGTGACGGGAATCCCCATCGCTCGCAGTTCCGCGAGTTGATCTTCGGCACAGGGACGGGTGGGCAGGACCGGACAGATATAAACCTCCTGCACCTTTCTGCCCGCCCGGGCAAGGGCGATTAGGTCGTCCCCGCCCTCCACAAAAAACACACCCCGTTCCTTACGGCGGCGGGAAGACTCTCTTAGCTTCACCAGTTCCTTAATCCGTGGATTGGACGGGCTCTCAATCATTGCATTCATCAGTCCATAAGAAAAAGGGTTTTGCCGATTGAGGGCGAGCCCGTTACGAAGCAAAGTGCATGAATCAAGAACCAAAAGGTTTTGTCCCCACCCCGTACCCTTATCACCACGAGCTGGAATTGGAGATTTCAGATATTACCAATTTAGGAGTCGGGATTGGCAGGGATGATGGTTGGGTGGTGCAAGTACCCCACTGCTGGCCAGGCGAAAAAGTAAAAGCGAGGATTTTTCGCAACCATGCCAACTATTCCCAGGCGGATTTGGTCGAGGTGACCAAGCCTTCCGCTGATCGCATCGATCCGCAGTGCAATCTTTATGGTGTCTGCGGAGGGTGCCAGTACCAGGGTGTTCGTTACGATTCTCAATTGCGATGGAAGCGTGAGCAGGTGGAAAACTCGCTGGTCCGCCTCGGTGGTTTGTCCGTTCCGGTTGGCCCGGTCATCCCCTCTCCCCGACCCTTTGGATACCGCACCAAGCTGACCCCTCATTTTCAGGGTGGACGTCAGGGAAAAGAGCTCACCATTGGCTTTTTACGCCAAGGGTCCCGCAAGGTGCTGGTCGATGTTGCCCAGTGTCCCATTGCCACCGATGCAATAAATCAGGCCCTGCCTGCGGCCCGGGAAGAATTGCAAAATGCCCCCAAAAGAAAGCGGGGGGGTACCCTGCTCCTTCGCCAAGTCATTGAAGGCGTGGTGACCGACCCCAAACAGTTTGTCAGCGAAAGAGTGGGCGAGCTTATTTTTCATTTCAAGGCGGGGGAGTTTTTTCAAAACAATCCCTACATCCTCCCCCAACTGGTTGATCATGTGGTCGCTCAAGCGAAAGCAGCAGAGAACCATCTCCTTGTCGATGCCTATTGCGGGGGCGGGCTCTTCGGGTTAAGTGCAGCCTCCCAATTCGAAAAAGTGATCGGTATAGAAATTAGCCGGGAAGGATTTGAGGGTGCCCGGACCAATGCCCGGATCAACCGCATTGAAAATGCTGAATTCTTTCTGGGCGATGCGGGTTCTATCTTCGGCGAAATCAGGGACTTTTCCGGTTCCGCCGCCCTGGTAATTGATCCCCCCAGGCGTGGCTGCGATCCCGACTTTCTGCGCCAGGCAATTGAATTTTCTCCCCAGCGTATCGTTTATGTTTCCTGCGAGCCTGTGACCCAGGCGAGGGATGCCCGCTTCCTGGTCGAGGCAGGTTATCAAGCGGTACTTGCCCAGCCCTTTGATTTATTTCCTCAAACCAGGCATGTGGAGAATGTTCTTACCCTGATTCGTTCCTAGACTTGGGGGGCTTTTCTGTTTTGGGTCCATTCGACAGAGGCGTAGGTATGGGCCAGTGGGCTCCGCTCCACTTCCATTTCTTTTGGCCAATCCTTCGGCTTGATGTCTTCCTGAAAATCCGCAGCGAGTAATTGTAAAAACTTTTCCTCCACCTCCTGATGGGAAAGATCGGGCCACCTGCCCAGCTCCAGTGTTCCCTGCATCAAGACCCCGGCCCGCGTGCGCTTCATTGCCGCACCACCCAGTTTTCTCCCCCCTCCCTCATCCATCAGGTCACGGCCCACCGGCTCATTGAAACAATCTCCCGGTATGCCTCCCTTTGCTTGGGCGGGACAGGGCATCAGGGCGCTCCCGATTCCGTATTCATGCAAGGCATCCCCCCAGCGTTGGTGCACCTGTCCATAGAGCTCCATCGGGGGCATATGCCCGCCGCAACTTTCCCGCGGAAAAGCGATACAATAGGTAAGATCTGTCCCATGACGGACCACGCCCCCCCCGGTTGGACGGCGGGTTAACTGACTAATGGGCACCCCAGTTTCCCGTTCCACCCAATGTGCTTTCTGTCCATATCCAAAGGTAATTTGCGATCGGGCCCACCCATACCGTCTCAAAACTGGGCCTCCCCAAAGGGCGGTCTTTTCCAACACCCACATATCCGCTGCCATATTTTGCGGGCCGTTTTCTTTCCTGTATGGCAAATGGTAAAAACTCATCCTAAAATCTTGGAGTGTATACGGTGGGATCATCCACATTTTCCCGGTACCATGAATAAAGGGAGGGAGGGAGATGCATTTCTGTCAGTTGTTGATCCAAAGAAGCGGGTACGGTCCTTACTTTGCTGACCAGTGGGGCGAGCTCAAAGGTAAGCCGTCCAGGACGTGCCCCCACTTCCTCCGCTAAATCGGCAAGGGTCGTAGGCTGGAGCCTATCTTCGCGGAAACCAAACCTTTGCAGAATTCGTTGCCCCAGTTCGTAACGGGTAACGACCTCCGCACCTGCCCAGTGAAAAATACCATTAAGATTTGGGCGTTCGATCAGCTCGACGATCAACTGGGCCACATTTTCGGACGAGCTCGTCTGCCTCCATTCGTCAGTAAACAGGGCTGGCTTTTGCCCGTTTGCCAGAGCCGAGAGGATGCGTTCATGCGGACTCCGGTTTTCATGTGGGCTGTTTCCATTAAGTAAAGTGATTCGCAAAACGACCACATTTTCGTCAGTGGTCTGCAGCACCTGTTTTTCCGCCTCTAATTTTTGCCTGCCATACTCACTCAAAGGATTGGTCTGATCGGTGGAACGATAGGGCGAGGAGGAGCCCTCAAAGACCATATCAGTCGATATATGAATATACCGGGCCCCCAGATGGGCGGATACCTCAGCCAATCTTTTCGCAGCCTCCACATTGATCTGCTTGGCGTAGATCGGATCCTGGTTGACCGTATCCGGGGAGGAGATCGCGGCACAATTGACCACCGCATCGGGCCATTGGTCAAAAAGTTCACGGATGACCAGGTCGAAATTATTTAGTGGCAGGGAACGGACCTCGATTTTTTTCTTGGCATCGGCCCAAGGCAAATTTGCATAGGGAAGAAGTAGATGGCCGCGGGCAAGCACTTCCCGGCATACTGCCATCCCCAAAAGGCCGGATGCACCCATAACCGCAATTCTCATATTTGGGTAAGATTAAAAAATATCCTCAAAGTCACAACCCGAGAGTGCGGCCTTCACCCAGTGTTCCTCTTTGCTTTCCTTGCTTGCAGGAAGGATACGAAAGGATAAGGTAAAGTGCATTCAATGAATTTATCCCAACTTGCGAACCCTCGCATCCTAGACCAACCCGTCTACGAGCCTGGAAAACCGATTGAAGAGGTGGCCCGGGAACACGGACTGGATCTGGAACAGATATGCAAACTCGCTTCCAACGAAAACCCATGGGGTGCCTCACCAACTGCGAAAAATGCCGCCCGTGAGGCTCTTGAAAAAGTGCATCTTTATCCGGACGGCTCCGGCTACCGCTTAATCGAACAACTGGCCGAGCTTCATTCCCTTTGCCCGACTCAATTTATCTTGGGAAATGGATCCAATGAAATTATTGAGCTTCTCGGACATGTTTTTTTACAGCCCGGCGATGAGGTGGTTTGCGGTCAGCATGCTTTTGTGGTTTATAAACTGGTCGCCCTCCTGATGGGGGCCCAGCCAGTTGAAGTGGAGATGCCCGGACTCACCCATGATCTTGGCCTGATGAGCCAAGCCATCACTGAACGGACCAAACTGGTTTTTCTTCCCAGCCCCAACAATCCCACCGGTACTGCCAATACCGAGGCGGAAATTTTTCAATTTGTCCGCTCCCTGCCCGAGCATGTTATCTTTTGTTTCGACGAAGCCTATGCGGAATACCTCGACAGCCCCCCCGATCTCCGCCCGCTGATCGAGGAAGGCAGAAAAGTCGTCTGCATGCGCACCTTCTCGAAAATTCACGGGCTTGCAGCCCTGCGGATCGGATATGGTTATGGGTCCGAGGAAATGATCCAGTTACTTCAGCTGGCCCGCCAGCCCTTCAATGTAAACGCGGTGGCTCAGGCCGCGGCCCTCGGTGCATTACAGGATGCTGGCTGGGTCGCCCAATGCAGGAAAAAGAATCAGGCCGGGCTCTCCTTTCTTGCTCAAGGGCTCGAACGGCTGGGGATCGAATATATTCCGAGCCTGGCAAATTTTATTCTTTGCCAACCGGGGGATGGTAGGGCTCTTTATTTGGCCCTTCAACAACAGGGCATCATCACCCGGGCACTTGGGCCATCCCTCGCCGACTATCTGCGCATTTCTGTGGGAACTGAAGATGAAAACATTCGCCTCCTCGCCGCTCTTGAAAAATCGCGGGCGGTCTGTGGGGCGTAATTATGTCCGATCTCGCTTACTCTCTTGCCTCCCCTGCTACCCTGTTTGTCTCTTGGGTATTCTTTCTGGTCACTGGTCTCTACCTTGGCATCTACCGTGCCATAATTGACCGCATCCGGGCAGGCATGGCCACCCCGCCCGGAGAAGATTCCCGCCCGGGCAAGCTCTTGGGTACAATTCTGGCGGGGTCTCACCACATTCGCCCCTTTCATGTGGAAGCGGCTCTTTTTTCCGGGCTACAACTATCCGCCGGTTTTCTCTACCTTCTCTCAATCTGGGCACATTTTCCTGGCCCTGCTCCCTTTGTGGCATCCTTTGCTCTTTCCTTTTTGCTGGAACGGATGTGTTCCGGTGTCATTCCACGCATGCTCGCGTCCGTTAAAAGTTGTGACTTTCAGCTGAAAGCAGGCTATCCTTTCACCCTGCTTGCCCGTATCTTCGCCTTCCCTTTCTCGACGGTAATTCACCGTATCGAGTCTAGATTTTCTCCTTCCTTGCAAAATGGAGAAGAAGGCCATGCTGAGGAAAACGAGGTAGCCGACCACATACGGACGCTTTCACGGGAGGGGTCCAACCTCGACCCGGACATTGCAGAAATTGTCGGCAACACTCTGGAAATGGGACAGCTGAAGGTGCAGGACATCATGGTCTCCCGCAAGCAGGTACAAATTTTGGATGTGGGGGATGGGCTCGAAAAAAACCTCGAGATTGCCCGAACCTGTGGGCATACCCGCCTCCCCCTGTGTGAGGGTGACCTCGATCACTGCCTCGGAATCGTCCATGTAAAATATGCATTTCGCCTGCTCAGCAAAGGAGCTCCCACCCTCTCTCTCCGCTCGATCACCAAAGCACCAGCCCTGGTTTCTGCCGACGACCCCCTTCCCCTCGCCCTGCGCAAGATGATGAAGTGGAGAGTACACATGGCCTTGGTCAGAGACGAATTTGGTGGGATCGATGGGGTGATCACTCTCGAGGATATTTTGGAAGAGGTGGTGGGAGAAATTCAGGATGAGTTTGATGCCGACGAAGCAGATGTTGAAAAACTCAACGAGGAGAGCTGGAAAATTTCCGGACTTACCCCCCTGCACGAACTACCCGAAGAATTGGGCATTGGTGAAGAGGAGGAGGAAGTGGCCAGTTTCGGCGGGTTGATTACCCAGGAGTTTGGCAAAATCCCTGAGGCTTATGAAACCCTGAGGCTGGGAAATTTAGAAGTCACCATCCTCGAAGCGGATGAAACGCGGATTGGATTGGCTGAAGTTCGTTTACTTAAGAAAAAAGACTTAGAGGCCGGCCCCTAAATAGGCAAGAGCTCCGGGCATTAGTCTCTGGGAAAAAGAATCATTTTTTCTCCAAGTTTTACCTTGGCAAGGCGTGTGCCCCAACCCAGCCTGCCTGTCCATTCCACGGCAGCCTCCTGTCCCAGGCATTTGCAAATCCGCGCATGAACACCGGGCATAACCGGAGCCAAAAGCTCATTGGCCAAACGCAGGCCTTCAAGCATGGTAGCCAGGCTGGTCGATAAGGCCATTTTATCCTCCGCACTTTCCGACTTGGCCAGTTTCCAGGGGGCTCTATCGTCCGCGTATTTATTGATCGCCCGAACAAACCCTATGGTCTCTTCAAGAGCGAGATGGAATTGATAACTTTCAAATAATTCCCGCACCCGTGCCGAGGTCTCCTCCCAGCGGGTCTGCAACCGCTGTTCCAATTCCTCATTCAATTCTGGCTCAGGGGCAATGCCGTTAAAATATTGGTGGCACATATGGACAAGGCGGCTGACCAAGTTGCCCAGGTCATTGCCGAGTTCCCCCTTGTAGCGGGAGGAAAAACGCTCCAGAGAAAATTCCGCATCCTGCCCAACGGTCATTTCCCGCATCACAAAAAAACGGAAGGCATCCGGCCCATATTGTTCGGCAAGAGCAAGTGGGCTGACTGTCTCACCGGTGCTTTTCGACATCTTTGCCCCAGAAGATGTCCACCAACCATGGGCAAGAATTTGTCTGGGAATATCCAGGTTGGAGGCTTTGAGCATGATCGGCCAATACACCGCATGGGGTGGAGCGAGGATATCCTTCCCGATCACATGAACATCTGCCGGCCAATGCCTGCTGAATTCATCCCCACCATAGCCCGCTGCGGTTACATAATTGACCAGGGCATCGAACCATACATAGGTGACATAATGGGGGTCAAAGGGCAGAGGTATGCCCCACGACAACCGTTCGGATGGACGGGAAATGCACAGATCATTGAGAGGCTCCTTAAGAAATTCTAAGACCTGAGACTTGCGAAATTCTGGCTGGATAAAAGTGGGGGTATTATTAATATGATCAATCAGCCAGTTCTGGTATTTACTCAGCTTAAAAAAATAATTTTTTTCGGTTATGCGGGTGACTTCCCCGAAAATCTCAGGCCATTCCCCATCCACCTTGTCTTTTTCCTGAAGGAATTGCTCGGCCCGGGTGGAATAAAAGCCCTCGTATTCATCCTGGTAAATATCTCCGGCATCGAACAGGTTTTGTAATAGTTCCGAAACCACCCGCTTGTGCCTTTCCTCAGTGGTTCGGATATAATCGTCGTGGGAAATGCAAAGCTGGCCTAGGACCTCCTTGAATTCCTCGGCAATGCGATCACAGCGCTCCTGTGGCTCAATCCCCTCTTTATCTGCCCCCTGCTGTACTTTCTGCCCATGTTCGTCCAGCCCAGTGACAAATTTTGTCTTCGTCCCTGCCAGCCTCTTTATCCGGGCAATCACATCGGCGAGAATTTTTTCATAAGCATGACCCAGATGAGGCGAGCCATTGGCATAGTCAATCGCGGTGGTGATGTAGAAGGTCTTCATCCTTTGTCTCTATATCAATAATGCCCGAAAGAACCAACCTATTCCCTCTTTCCATGGTTGACTTGATCTAAAGATGGGATTTAAACAAATTACACAGAGTTCGAACTTTTCTCTGTTTGGGAATCTAGCTATTCCTTTCAACCTTTTCCTTTTGCGGTCTGTCACAGTCCGTCCCCCAAACTCTCACTCAGCATGAGCGAACATGAACAAACTGAGTCCGATGCCCTCCAAATAGAGGGCATCCTGGACATCAACGAAAATAAATCCGGAGTCTTACTCGATCCGGCCCGCGGAGGTAAGACTTCCCCCAATGACCCCTTCCTGCCCAAGGAATTAATTCGTCGTTTCAAACTGAAGCGGGGTTCATTCATCCAGGCAGATGGGGTCCAACATCCGAGCCGACCCAGCCCTAAGGTCCGCTTCATCCATAGCGTAGACGGCTTGCCCCTAAAGGACAGGAAGTCCCTCTTCCGCTTCGACCAGCTCACCACCATCCAGCCGAAGGAAAAACTCAACCTGGAGTGCAAAGACGGGCGTATGACCACCCGGGTGCTTGATCTTTTCAGCCCAATTGGTAAGGGCCAGCGCAGTTTAATCGTTGCCCCTCCCCGGGCGGGCAAGACGACCATACTCCACGATATTGCCAAGGGCATTGAGGAAAACCACCCCGAGTGTCACCTGATGGTTCTGCTCGTGGACGAACGTCCCGAGGAAGTAACTGATTTCAGACGTACCGTACCGGCGGAAATTTTTGCATCCTCCAACGATGAGGAAGTAAAGAGCCACCTACGCATGGCCGAATTGGCTATCGAGAGAGCCAAACGCCTCGTTGAAAATAAGAAGGATGTCGTCTTGCTGATGGATTCAATTACCCGCTTGTCCCGTGCATACAATGCCGCTTCCGGAAAAAGTGGTCGCACCATGACCGGTGGTCTCGATGTGCGTGCCCTTGAAAAACCAAGGCAGATTTTTTCTTCGGCCCGAAATTCCGAAGAGGCTGGCTCCCTCACTATTGTCGCCACCGCCCTGGTCGAAACGGGTTCGAAAATGGATGAACTGATTTTTCAGGAATTTAAAGGAACTGGGAACAGCGAGATTGTGCTCGATCGTAAAATTGCTGAACTCCGGCTGTGGCCCGCCCTCAATCTGGCATCTTCAGGAACCCGCAAAGAGGAAGATTTGCTCGAACCGAAGATTCTCGAAAAAACCTCTTTTCTCCGCCGGGCGATGTCTCCGATGAAGGTAATTGATGCAACCGAAACTCTTTTGGAACGAATGAATAAAACCAAGAGTAATGAGGAATTTCTCAAATTAATTCAGACCTCATAACGCGTTGACATACCTGCAGGCAAAAGGCATTTTTCTAGCTTACATTCGTTTTATAGTACCGGTTTCTAAATGCAGAACTTTTCCAACCAATGCCTGGATCTCGCTCGATCCCTTCTAGGCAACAACCTCAAGCACCTTAACGAAGACGGCACCGTCACCCCAGCGCCCGATGAGCCCCCCAGAGCGGATGAACCGGGTCATGCGGCATTGGCGATTGGAGAGTTTTTCCGGGCCACAGGAGAGGTGGAGCTGGAAGGCCACGATCTTTTCGATTTAACGGCACGCTGTGTCACCCAGCAAGCCTTTGATGAGGGTGCCCAATCCAACGGCCTCGCATACTCTGCCCTGGGCCTCCTTTCTTTTGGTGCATCAAAAGAAAGAAACCCCGTGTGGGAAAGGCTGACCGACCCCACCCGCGAAAAACTGGACGAGTGCTTGCTCGACCGGGTGGACTATGAGGACCATTTTCAGGCATTCAATGTGGCCAAGTCGGTTGCCCGCTTTAGCTTTGGTCTTACCAAAAAAGACGATACCGGAAAAGTTATCGACCGCTTCGTCGAGCGCATAGAGTCCAACAGCAGCAGTGGCTTTTGCAATGACCTACCCTCCGCCCCCAACGGTGTGTTTAATATTTATGGCCTGCTTTCCTTCATCTTCATCAGGCAGGCTCTGCAACTTCATGCCAATGTTCACCTGAAAGACAGGAAGCTCCCCAAGCTAAGAACATTTGCGGAAAAGTACCTCCGCCTGCTGCCCGACATGACACGGCAGGACGGACTGGGCTGGTGCTACGGCCGGTCCGTTGGAGCATACGGGCAGATGCACTGCATCAGTATGATCCTCCAGGCGATGAGAGACCATTGGATCGCTCCAGAGAAGCATGCTCTATACCTCGATACCCTGCGTCGCCTCTTTCAATATTTTTTCGTGACTTACATGGATCAGGAAAAAGGGGAGCTTGTCATCCGCGATGACGAGCGCGACACCATTCCCCAGCACACCACTCGTATGGCCAACTTTGATGCCGCACGCTACCTCTGCCAATGGTCGAGACTAGCCAAAGTCATTGGCGGCTCCATGTCGATCCCTTCTCCAGAACGCTCAAAGTCATCCGGTCGGTTTGTTATGTTTGATAAGTCGCATCGCAAGGAGCACGGTCTCTTTCTTTACCGCGATGAAAACACTGGCATTCAATATCAGCTTCCCCTGATTGGCCCGGAAAAGGAATTGACTTCGGACAACCTAGCTTTTCCACACTGCCCGGGTATCTTTGACTGGACGGCGAATAAGTATCTTCCCGTCATGCTGCCCGAACTTACTTTCGGGCAGGATGTGGTCATTCCCGCATACTATGGAAAGAACTGTGTCACCGGTATCGGCCTGAAAAAGTCGCTCTATCTGCGTTATGACCAGCCCGAACTTATCCGTATCGATGGCAGCATGACCAGTGGCTTGGGTACTTGTCAGGTGCAATGGACCTTTGGGGATGGCAAGATTCGCTCCGAATTTACTTTCAAGGTTAAAAACCCGAGTACCCTCGATAAGATGCGTTTAGCCCTGGTCATTGGCTCCCCTCACTCGGCCCACCGCCTAGGAACCACCCTCAGGCAGGGAGAGAACGGATTGCGGGCAAATGTAGAGGTCGATGATTTCCAGGCAAATTGGTCTTCTTTCGAAACGGTTACCGATTTGCCAGACTTCCGCGGATATTCCGGGAATGTTCATTATGTTCAATTCCTCGCTCGCGACCATGCCCTTGTCATGAGGCCCGGGCAAAAATACAAACTTGTGCTCACCTATGAGCCCGATGTTGCTTTTGCTGACGAGTAAGCCGCCCCCCATGGATAAGACGGAGAGTGCGACGCACATCATGTCCATCTCTTTTTAACGGATTTCCAGTTACCTCCTGCCCTTAGTCTATGCTTTCTTCCCGTGTTATACCCTGCCTGGATGTGGATGCAGGACGGGTTGTCAAAGGAGTCAAATTCAAGGAGCTGCGCGATGCGGGCGATCCTGTTGAAGTGGCCCAGGCTTATGAGCAACAAGGAGCAGATGAACTTGTTTTTCTCGATATCACCGCATCAAGTGATGACCGTGCGACCATGCGGGATGTGGTGGAGCGAACCGTGGCCACCTGTTTTATGCCGGTAACGGTGGGGGGCGGAATCCGACAGCTCGAAGACATTCGTTCCATGCTTCTTGCCGGGGCCGACAAGGTCAGCATGAATACCGCGGCCATCCTCAATCCCACCCTCATCAATGATGCCACCGCCACCTTTGGGAACCAATGCATCGTGGTTGCGATCGATGCCAAAAAGAGGGAAAATACAGATGGCTGGTTGGTATACACCCATGGGGGGCGTAAACCCACTGAGCTCGATGCGGTGGAGTGGGCAAAAGAAGTTGTCGACCGTGGAGCCGGCGAAATCCTGCTTACCAGTATGGACCGTGACGGAACCAAACAAGGATACGACCTCGATCTTACCCGTGCGGTCAGTGAAGCGGTCGAAGTCCCCGTCATTGCCTCAGGGGGCGTGGGCACACCCCAGCATATGTGTGACGGTATTTTACAAGGCAAAGCCAGCGCAGTGCTAGTGGCTAGTATCTTTCATTTTGGACAATACACCATTCCGCAGACCAAGCTCGCCATGCAAGGAGCAGGTATACCGGTACGGCTTTAAGACAGACTCTACTATTACTTTGCCTCGGACCATTGGGCAAAAGCCGCTTCGCCTATCGAACGTACATCCGAAACCCCATCCTTGGTAATCACGCGGCCATCCGGAGCTAGGATCACCAGGTAGGGAATGTACTGAACTTGCAAATTCTTACTCGCCTCCTTGGCTTCCTCCGACTGATTTTCCATAGCCAGCCAAGGCATTTGATACTTTTTGATGTATTTTGACTGGGCCTTAGAACTGCCGTCCCCTCCCACCAATACAACTTCAAAATTTTCGGCGTGCTGATTTCTGAATTTGATCAACTCGGGAGTAAAGCTACGGCATGGCCCGCACCAGCTGGCAGAAAAATAAAGGCCAATGTACTTATTTTCAAGGGTGCTCGAAGGCACTTTTTGCTCCGCCATATTGAGGAGGGTGCTGGGCAGAAAATCAGTGCCTAAAGTTTTTTTCTGGCCCTGTTCCTTTGCGTCCTGGGAAAACAAAGTGTACCCGACTGCCCCACCCACCAAGATCATGAGCAAAATGCCCATGTTTTTTCTAATTTTCATGGTAAAATAATATGGATGAATCCATTAACATCCAAGGTTTTTTTAAGGTTTTTAAGAGGGCTTACTGCCCACCCAAAAGTTTGTTAAAATCCCTTACATACGAGGTGGCCACTTCCGTAATTTCATATTTTTTTGCCGTTTTCCAAGCCGCCTGTGACAGACCGGACAGGATTGAAGTATGTTTCAGCAAATCACTCAATGCATTGCACAGTGCTGCCGTGGGGTCCTCTACCCTGTGGTTGAAGACCACTGCGTTTTGCCGTTGTCTTGTAAAATCTTGAAAGCACGGCAGGCTGGAAACCACGGGCACGCATCCCGCACTCATTGCCTCAAGTACACTTAGCCCAAAAGTCTCCCCTTTCTCCGCCAGAGAGGGATACACAAATACCTTGGCTTGCTGATATTCTTTCTGCAAAGCGTGCGGGTCAAACAGAGGGTCCAAGATTTTCACTTCTGACCCGGAAACTTTTTTTATTTGTTCCAAATACAAACTGCCTGCCCCGCCCTCCTCTTTTTTCCAAGGGCCGCGAATCTCTAGCTTCCAACCCTCCTTGTCTTTGGGGTCGAGCCTGTTCCATGCCTGAATCAGCTCAAGAATCCCTTTTTCGGGATGAATCCGACCGGCGTAAAGAATCTTATTTTCCCTTTCCTCAAACGAGATTTTCGGGGAAGCAGGCAAGCTCAATGGGTAGGGCTGGACAGATACCCGATCGGCCAGCGTTGGACATTGCCTACGAATAGTATCTGCAATTGCTTCGCTGGGAGCCTGTAAAATAGCTGCCTTTCCATAAAGGGACAGTTGGCCCTTGGGGAACCTGCCCACATGCACATAGATCTTTCCGTACTTTTCCTTGGGCAAAAGAATAGGTGCCCAAAAGGCATGGGTGATTAAAATGTCCGACTTGGGCAACTGCGATTTTGCCCGCAAGACATAGGGAATCTCCTTTAATTTGAGATAGTAGGAGTTGGGAGTGGCCTCCGCTCCTCTTACCCGGATGTGGTGTACACCTCCTTCGTATGAATCGGTAGGTAAACTTCCAAACCGGCGGGAAATGTGGGTTACCTC